>JGI996J12353_1000023_pt1 | contig 59485 bp, 91 predicted proteins | sample IntmicLarv5ML5BL_FD_12353 | JGI IMG/M metagenome (IMG submission 12353) | reverse complement strand
ACAGGAACTATTACTGCTAATGAAATAGCTACAGGAACTATAACTGCTTTACAAATAGCAAGTGGGACAATTACCGCTAATGAAATAAAAACAGGAACTATTACTGCTAACGAATTGGGTGCAAATAGTGTAACAGCTACTCAATTAAGTGCAAATAGTATAACAGCTTCTAATATTGTTTCAGGGTCAATTACAGCAGATTGTTTATCAGCAAATTCAGTAAATGCTTCCACAGCTTTATTTGGTACATTAGACGCATCAAAAATAAATGTTATTAATTTAAATGCTTCTAATATTTCAACAGGAGCTTTAAGTGCTATTAACATAGCTGGTTCTGCAATTACAGGTTCAACATTTCAGACAACTGGTCAATCAGAAGCCGTTGGTAATGATGTTTCAACATTTCAACAACTAACTCTTACAGCTGGTCGTATGGATAGTTCTGCTAGAAACTCTAATGGAACTGGTTCTGTTACAAGACGTGTTTCTTACAATAGTCGTGGAACTGTAATGTTTGACCCTCATTCTAGTGGAGCTTTAGTAGGTGAATTTGTAAGATTACGTGATGCAAATGATGAAACACAGGTTAATGGAATCGCTATGGGTGCTAATGGAAGTTACTATGCTCAAATTTCAGCAAGAAGTAGTACATCTAGTGCTTATGGAGCTAGGGTTAGATGTTTTGGAAACGAGAATAGAACTTTAGTTTATTATTTAAGCATACAATCCTCAGCTAGTTTTGAAGTAACCGATATTTTTGGAGATGTTACTTTTACTGGAGAGGGTAGAGTTAATTATAATAAACCACTAGCAGTAAGAGATATATTTACTAATAATTATATAACAGATTCTAAAATAAGTCTAGTGGCTTTAGATAATGGAAATGGTTTAGGAACATTAATTTGTAATGATAGTAGTAACCCAACAAATGGGATATTTATTAGTGATAATGATTTACAAATATTAAGAAATGGTGTTTGGTTAAATGTTTAATTAAACACCTTTTATAATGGAGGTAATTTATGCCAAATTCAACTGTAGCTTATGATAGCTCAATATATGATACAAAAGATACCTTAGCATTTGGTGCTTATACTCAATTAGATGGGATAGTTACATTAGATGCTAATGGAGATATTACACCAAACACATCAACTAGTTATGTTCAGAAAGTGTTTTATGATGCTTCTGAAACAAGTGAATTTTTTAGTGCTAATGTTATTGTAGAACTCGATAATTCAACACCTTTTTCAGAGGATGCTTTACAAACATTAGCTATAGCAAGACTACAAACTTTATTAGGACTATAAAATGGAGGAATTTAAATAATGGAAAATAATGGACAACTAACCTTACAGGAACAAAACGATAAAGTTATTAATATTTTAGCTAACAAAGTTGGTATTTTAGAAGCTGATAAAGTTATTTTAGCGGTTGAAATAGAACGACTAAATAATATTTTACAAAGCATTTCTAAAAAAGATGAAGAAAAATAAAATTTAAAAGAGGGGTGGTAGAATGACTTTACCAGTTTTTAAAAGTAGAGAATTAACGTTAAATATTAGTTCTTCTACAAGGGTTATTCAAAATACTCAAACAGAATTTTTTACTTATGATTATGAAAGTGCTAAAAATATTGTTAATTTACAACTTGACGGGAACCCATTAGATTTAAATGAGGTTAAGTCGGTAAAATTCTTATTTGATTTTGATTTAATCGAGGTTAGAAGAATTGAGGAAGCCACTTTTATAGACTTAGAAAATGGGGTAGTTGAATTAATATTACCATCATGGTTTTATGAGTATGATAATAATTTATTTGTTTATGTTTATATAGATTTTTTAAATAACCAGACAATGGATGCTGGAGCATATCAGACAAGATTTAGCACATCAAAAATAGACCAAATTTTTCCAGAGCTTGAACCGTTTTATGTAAGAAAATTTGAAGATTTAGCTGACGAGCTTCGAGCAATAGTTGATAATAAAATTGGCAACTTAGATGATTTACTAGCTGAGTATAATGATAAGTTTGAAACACTGTTACAAGATTCAGACTACGATATCCGCCAAATGATTATACAAGCTAAATCTGACATTGATGCTACAATTTTACAAGCTAATAATAATATTAATAATACTATAACACAAGCAAATAATGATATAACTACTTTAATAACAAATAGTACAAACTCTATTAATACAACAGTAACTAATGCACAAAATGACGTATCTAGTTTTATTACAAATGGTAATATTTCAATTAGTGCAATGATATCGCAAGCAGAATATGATATTGATTCAGCTATTAATATTGGTAAATTTAACGTTAATACAATGATAAATGAAGCTAGTGGAGATGTAGCAGATTTAATATCAAGCACCTCAGCACAATTAGCGTCTTTCTTAGCACAAGGTGGAACTGATCTACAAGAGTTAACAGACTCATTTACGTTACAATTCCAAACATTTTTAGGTACTAGTGAAACTGAGTATGAGGGTTTAAGAGATAGAGTTGACCAATTGTTAGGACAATTAACCGTTGTAGTTTCACAAGAATCTATGGAAGCATATGTTGCACAAGCTCAATTAGATTTTATTGAGACACAGCCTTTTGAGGATAGAGTAGATCAAATTATTATTGACTTAGCCACAGATTTTATTACAGGTGAAATTGATAATATTGCTATGATTAATAGACCTAATACATTTAACGGATTAAATAACTTTACGGGTGGTTTACAACTTAATGGAAGTAATATGCAAACTTTACTTGATAATAAAGCTGGAATATACGCTTCTACAAATGAGGATTTAGATAAGATTGTTACAGCTGGGTTTTATAGAATAGGAGGTTCAGCACCAAATGCACCTAGTAACTATGGAAATTTAATTGTCGCACGTGGTTTAAATAATGCTGATACTGCTTTACAAATATATGGTGGTTATAACACAGGACAACTACACTATAGGGGAACATCTAATGTAACAGACGCTGGAAGTACATCTTGGCAACCTTGGAGAACCGTTCTAAATGATGTAGACTTAACCGCTATTAATATATCTATTGCAACAAAATCTGGATTAACGACTACTAATAATTTCACTGGAAGTAATTCCTTTACAGGTCAAACAAGTTTTGGTGGAACTACATTAGTAAATGGTACTGACATAACAAATATTGGAACTTTGTTAAATGCTAAGGCAAATATATCTGGAAATAATACCCTAAGTGGAACAAATAACTTTACGGGAACTTTACAATTAAATGGAACTAATATTACAACATTAATCAATAATGCTGGAGTAAGCTTAAGTGCAAATAATACATGGACTGGTAATAATACTTATACAGGAAATGTTACACTTCCAGATAAAGGTACCTTTATTAAGGGCAATAATAATCCTATGTTATCTTTTCAAACGGCTAGTGGAACAACAACAGGAAGTTTAAGAGCAAATAACTCAGGAAGTTTTGTAGTTGCTGGTTCTGGTGGTGATGTGTTTTTACGTCCAGTAAGTGATGAAAGTTCAACAGGTCAATTTAGGGTAAGTGCAAACGGTAACGTAGAAGCTAATGGGAATATTACAACAACTGGATTAGTAACTTCTCCAAATGTTATTGGAAATGCTATTACATTAGGTGATGGTACAGTTGGGACTAAGGCCTTAACATTTAAAAGTGGTTCTGGTGCAACATCTTTTATACAGGTGCACGCTGGAGATGCTAATGGAGATGCTTTTGTTATTCAGTCTGGTGGAAGTATTTATATGGGTTCTGGAGAATCACCCGCTAATTTAAAAAATGCATTAGGAATAGCTAATGGCACAGAATCATTATTTTTAAGTTCAGATACTTATGCTAGTATATATGTAAATTGTCAAACTATCGCTGATAGACGTGAAATAAGATTTTTAGCAAATGGAAACGTAACAGGATTAGCTACAGTTACAGCTACCACTTTTTCAGGAACTTTATCCGGAAATGCAACTACATCAACAACTTTAGCAACAGCTAGAACGATTAATGGAACTTCATTTAATGGTTCAGCAAATATTACTACAGCAAATTGGGGAACTGCTAGAACATTAACTATAGGAAATACTGGAAAATCTGTAAACGGTTCAGCAAATATTTCATGGAGTCTAGCAGAAATAGGAGCCTTACCTTTAGCTGGTGGAACAATTACTGGAAATCTTACTGTAAATGGAAATTCAATAGTTGGTGGAATATTAACTACTAAAACTATTACAGCAACTTCGGGTTCAAACTTAGCTATAAATGTTGGTAGTAAAACCATAACAATTAATACAACAGGAAATATTAATGGAGTTTATGAACTAGTCGCTGATAATTATATTGGTACAAAGTCATTATATTGTTCTGATAGAGCTACAACAGAAAATTTAGAAGTTTATCAAAATGCTACTGTTAATAATGATTTAGCTGTTACTAGGAATTTAACAGTAAATAGTCAAGCTGTTTGGAGCAGAGGTGATTTAAGAACTTGCAGAGGAAATTTAGATATGACACCCTCAGCAAATAATGGGGCTTCAAATGTAGCAGTAACATTTCCTAAAGAGATGGGTGGAGGGGCTAATGTAAATGTTTTACCATTTGCTACTACAACAGTTCCAGGAACAGAAGTTACAGGGGTTGCACCATCTGCTATTACAGCAACAGGGTTTCAGTTAAATGTTAGGCGAACAAATGCAGTTTCTACAAGTATTAGATGGATAGCATTCTGGCAATCTTAAACAGGAGGAATTTTTATGGATGAAACTTTAGAACAAATTTATATACTTACTGATTCAGATAATAATATTGCTTATTTAAGTGATATGGAAATAGCGGTTGATGGATTTATTCCTTATATTGTCCCTATTGGAAATATAGACGTAGATTCTCTAGAGGAAATATTTTCTGGAGATTTTGCGTTTACTTTTGATGGGACTAACATGGTAAAGGATGCTTCATTAAGATTAGAATACGATAAGATTAATGCTAAAGCCTTTCTTTATAGCCAATTATTAGAAAATATTGAAAATAACTTTATTTTGGTTGATAATGAAATAAGTTATAAAATAAAGTATAATGAGTTTAATAAAAATTATTTACAATCAATATTTAATTTATTTGAAAAAGGTCTTACTACAAGTTCTTTTATTAATGCCTCAGTTAATGGAAATGATACTACACTACAAATTACTACAGATAATATTGACAGTATTTTAACTCAAACAGTTTCTTTTATAGAGGGACAAATGAATTTATTTAACAATATTTTAATCCCTTATATGGAAAATTTAACAACAAGTACTGAGGTAAAGGCTGTATCATGGAATACTTTAAGTAGCTTAATCTGAGAGGTGGTTTAAATGATTATTGACTGGCATATTATTTTATATACCTATTTAAATCTTTCCAATAATATTTATTTCCATATTGTAGTATTACTTATAATATTTGATATCCTAACAGGGTATACAAAGGCTTATATTAATAAAATATTAAATAGCCAAAAGGGATTACAAGGAATGGTAAAACATACTTTGAACTTCTTTTTAATTACAAATATTTATGTTTATGCTACTCTATTAGGATTTAGTTGGGTAGCAACAGCTTCCATTTATGTTTTAGGTATTGGATATTTAATTAGTATTTTAGAAAATTTAGATGCAATAGGTATTTGGATTCCAGCCTTTATCAAAGATAGATTATTACAAATTAGAGAAGAAATAGATAAAGGTAAAATTCCTAAATAGATTTAATTTACAATTTGTTTTACATTTAAAAATATAAATAAAAAAGCACTATACAAAACTTTATTGTAATGTATTAGTGCTTTTTTTGTAAGGAGAAAAAATATGTCAAATAAAATAAACTTAACAAAAATAGACGTAAAGTTTAATAACAAATTAACTAATCGTAAAGATACAATAGGAATAGTTTTACACCATCTTGATGCTAATAATGCTGGAATAAAAGAAGTCCATCAATGGCATTTAAAACAAGGTTGGGAGGGTATTGGGTACCACTTTATAGTAAGATTTAATGGTGTAATAGAGTGGTCTAGAGGTATTGATACATTTGGAATTCATACTTTAAATAATAATCATAATACAATTGGGATAGCTTTTGAGGGGAAATATGAAGAACTTAAATCAATGCCAGATGAACAATTTAAATCAGGTGTAGAATTAATTAAATATGTAAAATCACATTACCATAAAAATTTAACTGTAAAGCAACATAAAGATTATAGGGCAACAGCATGTCCTGGAAGATATTTCCCTTTTACAAAAATGTTAGAAGAAGTTAATAATAAAAATAATAATACTAATGTAAATCAAACGATTAACCAAATGATTAATAATGAAATACATAAAGTTGTAAAAGGTGACACTTTATATTCGTTATCAAAGATGTATAATATAACTGTAAAAGATTTACAAATCATAAATGACAAGGGAAGTTCTACAAATATTAAAATAGGTGATAAGTTAAGAGTTTCTTTAGATAATGAAAAAATTTATAAAGGGCTTAAAATAGGTCTTGATAATTCTCCTTTATATGCTAGTTCAGATGCTAAAACAAAAACTAGAAATATTACAGGAGGGTTTTGGATATGGAATGATAAAATAGTTAATGAAAGAATTCGTATTACTAACTCATTATCTAACGTTGGAAAAGCTAATCAAATAACAGGATGGATTAATGTAAATAGTATTAAATAATTATCCTAGCTTTAGTTTTAAATAAAAAAAAGACTATTATAATACCTTTAAATAGGGTTATAATAGTCTTTTTTTATTTAAATATGTAACGTTTATTTTAAACTTTATTAGAACTTTTTATAGACATAAATAACAGGAATATGTTATATTGTTTTTATCAATAAAATAGAGAGGATTAAATAAATGAAATTTAAAGATAAAGTATGGACAAATGTTGAGGATGATTTTCTTATAAAATATTATAATAACCCAGATTTTAAATTATCTGAATTAGCCTTAGAATTAAACAGGTCTGAGGGTGCTGTTAGGTCAAGATGTTTTAAATTAGGAATTAAAAAAGTAGTTGAAACTATACCAGATGGTTATAAACGTTGTTCAATATGCAACGATATCTTACCTATAACAAATTTTAGTAAAAATGGAAAGAAAGTTAATGGTGATATAAAATATCATAGTTCTTGTAAGATTTGTAAAAAATTAAGGGACTCGTATTTATTAGAAAAAAAAATAAAATATAAGAAACGTGCTAAACATAAAACATGTATAGTTTGTAACGAAAATAAAACATCTGATAACTTTAATAGTAAGAAAGATAGTAGTGATTTATTACATCCATATTGTAAGGATTGTTTAAGGAAAAAAAGATTAGAAAATAATAAATTAAAATTTGGAGGGAATATTTAGATGAATGAAAATAAAGGAACTATTTTAAAAATGATTAATGGGCAAGCTATAGGACAGATTTATAAAACAAATGATTATGCTATATTTAAACTATTAGTTGGTAATAGAGAGTTATTTAAACCTAGTTATCGTAAAATTATTGAATCAATGAAAGAGGAACAGTTAGTTATACCTATTTTAGTTAATGAAAACTTTGAAATAATTGATGGGCAACATAGGTTTACTGCTTGTAAAGAATTAGGATTACCAGTTTATTTTTACATTGTTTCAGGTTACAAATTAGATGAAGTAAAACGTGCTAATACAGCCTCATCTAATTGGAGTAATAGCGATTATTTAGATATGTATATTAAAAATGATGTTGAAATTTATAAAAAAATAGACTTAATTTGTAAAGAAAGGGATATTACTCTGCATATATTTATAAAAATTATTGCAACTTTAGAAAAGGTTAATACTATAATTTTAACTAATGAATTTATAGAGGGAAAATTTAAAGAAGAATATTTTGAAAATTTAATAAAAGTACTTGATTCACTAGAGTTATTTAATTTTATAAATAAATATAAACAAACTTCTTTTATAGTAGGTTATTTAAAACTTTACATGCATCCAGACTATGATCATGAACATATGAAAAATAAAATTGAAAAATACCCTCATAATATTAAAAGTTTAGGCAATTATGATGAATGCTTATCGATATTATGTAATAAAATTTATAGTTTTGGTATTAATTCAGGTAGTTTTAAACCAATTTATTATTCAGTTGAATCAGGACGTTTTCATAGATAATTAATGGTAAAAACTTTAGGTATAGTCACATCTTATATAGGTGTGTGGATTGAAATAATGAAATAATTAACTGAAGCCATTTTTGGATTGAGTCACATATTATATAGGTGTGTATTATATATAATTGTAAACAAATTATTGCAAAATAATTTAAAACATGGTATATTTATAGGGTAGTTAAGGAGTAGTAGCCTTAAATACACTCTTTATTTTAGTATAATTTAGTAACCTTACAATTACTAATCCTTATTAAAAAGATTCTATAAACCTTTAACTAGGAGTATAGAATCTTTTTTTTATTTTACTGAAACTAAATTAGTGATTTTTTGGTTAATACTTCTAAAATCTTTATAAACAGTTGGTCTACTTATACCTACATTATTTGCTATATCAGAAACGTTATTTCCTTGCGACAGAGCATTTAAAATGGCTCTTTCACGTAATGTTAATATCTCTAAAAGTTCATTAAAATTAATTGTATTTATTATAGAATTAGCACTAATATAATTTGAATCTATAATATAATCTCCATCTTTTATATTAGTAGTTATTGTATCTATTTTTCTTCTTAAAAATATATTTTTAAATTTAATTTTTAACCAATAACCTAAAAATTTATTAAAGTTATCTCTATTGGGGCTATTTAAAAACATTGGCACAAGTTTAATAGATTCATCAATTAAGAAATCTTCAATATCAGTTTTATTAAATTTAGGCATATAGTTTTTATAAAAATAAGGTAAGTAACCTTTAGAAAAATTGTACGCCATAAGATATAAGTCTTGATAAGAAACCCATAATTCAATAGTTTCTCCTTCATTTGTTTCAAATATTTGATGGAGTTTTTCTTTGTCTAAATACTCATGACGTTCAGCTTTAGTTCTAATAACCGTTTTATTTGCATGTTCTAAAGTATTAATATTAACCACCTCTTTATTAAATTATACTCAATATTTTACTCTAATAAGGTTAAAATTAATAAAAATTGACAAATATATGTAAAAAAAATTAAAATAACCTAAAACCTCTTATTACTAAAAGGTTTAATAAATTGTTTTTAAATGTTAGAATTTAAGTAGTGGAATAGTTATAAGAATTGGATTTGGCAAATCTTTGTATTTTAAAAAGTATTCGTTTACATCTTTACAATCTCCTAAATCTATTTCATATAAAGAATGATATTTATAAAGTTTTTTAGTAATTAATTTCTTAACTGATTTTCCCTGTAGGTCATTATCAGTTGCAATAACTATCTTATCAATTCCAGTATAAGAAATTAATTCAGCTTGTTTATCACTAAAATAAGCACCACCAATAGCTATACCAATATTGTTTATATTATTTTCAATAACTGTTAAAGCATCAATCTCACCCTCAGTTATCCAAATAGAATCTATATTTAAATTACTATTTCTATATTTTTCTATAAGATTGATATTATAAAGATTTTCACTAAGATTTCTACCGCCTTTTTCATAAGAAAATCTTTTTATATCTTTATCCCTATATTTTATAGCGATAACTTCATTTAGTCGATTAATCCAATGGATTGAAATCTTGTGACAAGTATCTGTAACATAACAAAATTTTGCTACTTCTTTAGAGATACCTCTTTTATTTAAATAGCTATAGTCACCTACATTAACCTTATATTCAAGAGTTTTATTAATATTAGCCTTAATGTTAATATTAGGTAATTCTAACCTGTCATAAGGATTTATAGAGTAATTATAGATAAGATAATCACATGTCTCATGATAACTTTCATTACGTAAATATGCCAAGAGTTTTGGAAAGTTTCCAGTACTATGATTATCAGTTATCTCAGCACCAGAATCTTTCCAAACTCCAACATATTCACCAGATAAGTTTATAAAAAATGATGGACGATTATCTTCTCTAAAAGGTGATTTAGCAATTAACTTTTCTTCGGTTATTTTAGTGTAAGAATCATTTTCAAAATAAGGTAAAATTTCATTTAAAATATCTATTTCTATTTCATTATCTAAAATTTTAATCTTATTTTTATTATTCATTTTCAGGCACCTGTTTTATTAAATTTACTGATATAAAATTATCACGCTGTAAAACTAGTGAACCACCAATAAATGAATGAATTTCATAACCTTTATTTGTATATTCCAGTAGTTGTTCTTCATCAACATAATGAACTATAGAATCACTAACTTTTCTATAAGGCAAATCTAAAACTTTATATTCCATAAAATCACCCACCATTTAACATTAAATAACCTATAGATAAAAATACTATTATATTACCGAATGAAATTCCTAATATAAAATTAACTAAATGAATTGCTAAAGTAATTATTGAAAGAGATAGAGTAAATAACATAAGTAGATCTATTACTCCTTTAATAAAAGTAGCCTCAGTAAATTTATTTTTACTAGACATTATTAAAACCCATATTTATTTGAATTATCAGTTTTTAAAGTTTCTTGTTTAGATAACCCTATTCTTGATAAATCGAATCCAGTAGCTTCGGAAAATTTAATCATATTTTCTAATTCAGTTTCTGGAGTTGATAAGAACATACATGCTTCATAAGTTTCAATATCGATTTCTGAAATACTATCAAAAGCTTTTTGTTGTTCTGGAGTCAAATCATCCATATAAGGGATTACATTCCAATTTCCCATAGCACCTTTTGTAAGTTCTAATGGGTATTTATCAATAAACTTAGCTGATTTTTTTAATGTTGTTAAAAGGTTATTTCCAGCTTTTGCATGGTCATTCTTCTTTAAAGCGATTCCCATACTCAGTACAACATCTTCGTTAGTATTAATATCTTTAAATCCAAAATAAATATATTTCTGTGGCTTAATCATATTGATTTTACTTAAAATTTCTTTAGTTTCAACAGATTTAGCACCATATTTAGCAACAGCTTCGTTATAATCATTCCATAACAATTCAGATGCTTTTTCATATAAACTACCATTATCATAAGCAGATTTAATATTAACTGGTAAGAAAATAGATTCATTGCGAATAGGGTTATAAGCACTGATAACGTCTGCTGTTACAAATTCATCTATAGAATGAACACCAACAATAATCGATTCACCCTCTTTTAAAAATTTTAATGGTGAGTTTTGCGAATTAGATAAAATTCCTTTTTGCATAATAATTTCCCCCTTATAAGTTTTATTCCAGCAATTACACAAAAAATTTATTAAAAGTGTAAAGATAAAAAATGAATAAATTAAAAGTAAAATATAAATAAATTTAATGTTAATTGTGTAAATATTGAATTAATTACTAAAAAGTAGTTACACTTTTGACATTTTAATTGTGTATCATTTGAGGTAAAAGGGGTAAGGGGTTCTTATTAGAATGAGTTTACGAATTCTAAATACGAACGTTAGTGAGTATTTGGTTATTATAAATTTATTAATAAAAACTTTTTAAAATATTTATTATAAATTATTATATAAAGTTAGGAGTAATATTTATGAGAGTAAAAACTGATTATAGTAATGTTAAGTTACCTATTGAAAAATGGAATGCAACAACATTTAGAGCTTATTTAAAAAGGCTAAATATTGAAAAATTTGGGGTACCACAATCTGGTTTAATTCAATCTGAAAACATGATTATAAAAACTTTAGTAAATGATTATGGAAAAGAAACTGTAAAAAAGTTAGCTGAATATGCTGTTAAAGAATATAAACCATATGGTATTTATAATTCTGTAAATTGGTATTATATAAATTATTTTATGATAGGTAACCTATTATATAAAATCAGAAAAGATGATGAATATAAAAAAGAAATTGAGTTACTTAATGGAGAAAAAGTTAAAGAATTTAATAATAATGATGAAACTAGTCGTTTAAAAGAACTATTTTAGGTGGTAATAAAAATATGGGTAAAAAATATAATAACAATATTTTATTAAAAGGCAAAAGAAATTATAGAACACTTAATGAAAAGGAACAAGCAGAGTTTATGCAACAACTTCATTCAGAAATTAAAATACTTTTTGATAAATTAAATAGTTTAAAAAGAGAATTTGTATTAGCTGAATATAAAGCAAATAATTTAGAACATGCTGATGAATTTAATCAATTACTTTTAAGTTTAGAATTGAAATTAAGATTTTTACAAGATATTGTAAGAGAAAAAGGTAAGTAAAGTAATTATGCTAATACGTAGCATGAATGGGGGAAACAAAATGTATAAAATTAAAAATGAAAGATATGACGGTAAAGAAACTATGGTATTAGTTTTTGAAAACTTATCCGTTCCTATGACTTTTAAATATTATATTGAAGCAAGAGAATTCGTTATAAATTTTCACAATGTGATGGGTGTTAAAGGGATGTTTTATTCTGATGTTTACGATGAAGAGGGAATTTTTCTAGGTACAAATATCAATGAAAATAAAGTATTTCTTGCTGAGGTAGTTTATACTTTAAAAATTAGTTATGATGATATATCTCATTTAAAAAACTTTGTAAAACAATCGTTAAATCTTTATAAAAATGATTTATGGGATAATAAAAAAGGATTTAGAAAGTCTAATTTAAGTGAAGTTAATGGGGATAAATTTGTAATATTTGAATTACATAAAGATTTTGTAAAATATAACCATGTTGATTATATGCTTGGTACAGGAATAGAGGAAGCCATGGAAAAATTTAAAACAAATAATAAATATATCACTACCGCTCAATTTACTGAATTATGTCATCTATTAAATGATTTTTTAAGAGCTGTTAAGAGTTATGTAACTAATGAAAAGATTGCATAATTGGTGGCTTAATCTACTTTATAAAGAAGAATGTGAACATATTTGGATTTACTTATTTAAGGAAATGAATTTTTTTATAGAATATGACTACCATGTTTATTGTCCAATATGTAAAAAACATAAAAAATTAAATCATAAAGAGTATAAACTTGCTAAAGAAATGAGAAGAGTTGATAAGCTTTTTATAAAATATTTAGAGGATAAAGAAAATAATTAAATAAAGGAGTAAACAATGAAAAACTTTATTAATAAAATTAAATTTAATATCGCTTCTTTAAAATGTAATCATGAAATTTATAAATTGATTGAGTACCAAGAGTATTATGAAACTAAGATTATTATATATTGTCCTAAATGTAGTAGAAGAAAAGTAACCTCTAGTATTGACTATAACGCATATATAATACAAAAAAAAGTTGATGAAAATTATAAAAACGATAATGTGAAAACTGATTTAATTAAAAGTAGTGATAAAAAATGAGTTGCTTAATTTGTAAAAAATACCTAACAACAAATTTAAATCCACATAACCCTAAAACTCTATGCTTAATGTTTCATGGAATAAATGGTGAAAGTGGTTATACTAATATCTCAAAAATACCTTTTATTTATTCTGATAAACTGATTTCAGATGTTAATTATCAAAGTGATTTATTTAAATCATATGTAAAATCATTCCATAAAGTATTTACAGATGAGGGAATGAAAAATTTATATTTATATAGTGAAATAACTGGTGTTGGAAAGACATTTACAGCTAGTGCTATATTAAATGAATTTAATGTTTTCTTTTTCCTTACAAAATATAAAAATGGTGAAAAGATTATTGATTTGCCAAGTTATTTTTTAGATGTAACTGAATTACAGGAAATATATAATAAGTTTAATAGAAGTAATATCGATAAAGGTGTAGCACTAGAAGCTAGTAAAGAGTACTATAAACGACTAGAATTAGCTTCTAAGGCTATTCTAGTATGCTTTGATGATTTAGGTGTAAGAGAATGCACAGAGGCCTTTAGAGGGGATTTGCATAAGGTTATAAACCACAGAAGTGTAAATAAATTAACTAGTATATATACATCAAACTTTACAATAGATAATTTAATTAAAATATATGATAAAAGAATTTATGATAGGGTTCGTGATAAGACAGCTATTATATCATTTTCAGAGGTTAACAAAAGCTATAGAAAAGAACTATAATATATTGTAAAGTAGGTGAGATTATTTCTAATGTAATTTATTTTGGAGAAAGTATTTTAAGTAAAGTTATAGAAAATAATGAGTATGACCAATTAATAAAAAATTCTATAACAAAAGAATTATTTGTAACAAAAACTGAAAAGGATGTTTACGATTTTATTACAGAATACGCAATAACTAATAAAAATAATATGCCCTCAGCTGATACAGTAATGGTTGCTATAGATGATTTTACAATGCGTTACAATATAACTGATTCCTATGAATATCTAACAAAACAACTTAAAAGTTATAATATAAAGACTAAAATACAAAATTTACTAAACAATAATGGTTCAGATTATTTTAATGAAATTGATGGAAAAGAATGGGTAGAGTGGTTTAATAAAGAATCTAATAAAATAGTTGATAAAGTAGATTATAGAACAAAAGTTGGTACAAGTTTAACAGATGAATATGGAAAATTTTATGATGAATATTTCAGACGTAAAAATGGTGAATCATTAAAAGTTTGGAGTAGTGCTTTTTCTAGTATGCCAGATTATTTTTCATCTAATATGTATGCTCATTATGGTAGAAGTGGTAGAGGTAAAAGTATGTTAAGTGTTTGTGTAGAGGGTTGTCATAGTGCTTTACAAGGTGCAACTGTTTTAATTTGGTCACTTGAAATGAGTCTATATGAAATACTTTGTCGTATGATTGCTTATTTAAAATTTAGAGAACGTTCAATTACTGAAACTATTTCAGAACAATTAAAAGGATTTGAAACTAATAAATTACTTAAAGGTGATTTAAATGACATTGAAGAAGAAGAATTAAAAGGATTCTTACAAAGGTTAAATCAACAAATTAAAGGTAAAATTATTATTAGAGCAAATGACGATGAAGATTTTAATTTACGTTCTTGTGATGAACTATTATCTGATATAAAACAAGTAAATGCTGATGTAGTTTTTATTGACCCAATTTATTTAATGGATTATGAAGCAAATACAAGTAAAGTAGCTGGTGGAGATGTCGCATCAACTTCTAAAAGACTAAGAAGAATTTGTGGAAATACTAAAACAGTTTTTCATATTATAACGCAAGCTGATGAAATTATAGATGATAAAGATTCAGATGGAAATCGTGAAATAAGAGTTCCTAAGAGAAGTGAAGTAAAAAAGACCAAATCAATACTTGAAGATTGCACTAACTTAATAGGAATTGATACAAATTTATCAAAATTCAGAATTGAGTTAAATAAAGGAAGAAATGGTGGAGAGGGAGATTTTATAGAGGGTATTTATTTACCTTATGCTGGAATTATATATGAACCCACTTTATCAGATATTCAAAAGGAGATTGAACAGTTTGGATTCTAATTGGTTAATATCAATGAGAGATTTTAATAACAATCGTATTATGATTAATAAAAGTTTTACTACTGCTCTTTCTTTATATATTTGCTGTTTAGATGAGTTTAATGAATATTATGGGATATTTTTGAATAAAGAACTATGGGAAGAATTTAAGAAAAATGGTGATTTAATTTTTAGTAAAATAGAGGGTAATTAAATTATGAATAAAGAGAATAAAATAGTTTTTACTACGAATTATTTTGAAGATATTACAGCTAAAGAGGTAGAATTAGCTAATGAAAAAGGCATTTCTAAAGAGGTTATAAAAGGTCGTTGTTATCAGGGTTTTAATAAATATAGAGCTTTAAATAAACCAGTTAAGGGGACTATTATAACAAGTGAAATTGCTAAAATACTAAAGGAAAATAATATTAAACAACATACTTTTAGAGAACGTATTAGAAGAGGTTGGGATTTAGAAACAGCACTTCATAAAAAGGTTAATAGAAAATATAATAAAGGAGTTGATTGATTTTGCAAAAACTTGTATTGTCAATACTTGTAGCTATAATTTTAATAATTATTTGGTTAGTTTTAGGGAGAATAGGGATTTGGTGCAAAGTTGGTAAAAAGGTTAAAACAGAGTCCCATAGAATATTTAACCAAGAAACTTATTCGACAAAATTAGTAGAAAAAGAATTAGAAATAGAAGATTATTTGCTTAATCATGAAAAAGAAGTATTAGAAAATTCTGCTGATGATACTTTAGAAAGAGTTAAAGAAATTTATAATTTAACTAGTGATAAAGATGTTTAAATATGGTGAATCAAGTCTTTGTGACAACTGTAAGGAGAAATTTTATTTTAAAAATAAAAAATATTGGAGGAATTTAGATGAAAAATTTAGGAATGTTTATCACAATTATAGTACTATTTGGAATTTTTATTATTGGATTATTAAGTTTAGAAAGAGTACCACAAGGTAATGTAGGCGTAGTTTTTAGTTTAAATGATGGTGTACAAGATACTACACTAAATGAGGGTATGCATTTTATCAGCCCGTTTCATGAAGTAACAGTATTTCCAGTATCTACTGAAACAGTTGACGTAGAACAGTTTAATGTTATGACACGTGATGGAAAAGCTTTAGGTATGCAAATGTCTTATGACTTTAGCGTTAATCCTGAAATGGTATCAGACGTATTTGTAAGATTTAGAGGACAAAATATTAATGCTATTACAAGTAGTTGGTTACAAGATAGAGCACAACGATCAGCAATTGCTATTTTTAGTCGTTATTCTATTCAAGATGTATTTAGATATTTACCAAGGATTCAACAAGATATTTTTGAAGAGATGCAAGCAATTACTGCTGAATATGGGTTTAATGTACAAAGTGTAACACTACAATCTCCAGAAATGGATGAAGCAACTTTAGCAAGTATTCAATCAGTAATTGATTCTCAACAAGAATTAGAAAGAATGGCTGTAGAATTACAACAAGCTGAAGTAAGAGCTAATACAAGAATTGAAGAAGCTAGAGGTAGAGCTGAATCAACTTTATTAGAAGCACAAGCTCAAGCAGAAGCTAATGAGTTATTACAAGAATCATTAACGCAAGAACTTATTGATATGGAAATTGCTAGAGCATGGAATGGAGAACTACCGATGATTACTGGTTCAAATTCAAATATTTTAGATGTTAGTTCAATCCTAGGAGAATAATTATGGATTTTAGCTACTGGTTCTATAATCATTTTGAGAAAGGTAATTCAATTCATGATGTAGCAATTTTATTACAATATTATCAAAGTGGTATTGGTGGCGATGCATTAACAAACTTTACTTGTGAGGGGTGTATTAAAATCGATTTATGGTCTAATACTTCTCCTCCAAAGTATTGTTATAGCTGTGCATTAGTAATTGTTGAAGAATTTTGGGATAGGTGGAAATCACATGATTGAAATTAAAAATATATGGGTTGACATATTTGAAAGAAAAGAATGTAACGTTTGTTTAGAAAAAGTATCAAATAGTTATTTATATGAAGTAAACTTTAATTCAAAATTTGGTAATTCAATAGCAGTAAAGTTGTGTGATAACTGCTTAGATGATATGAAAGAAAAGTTAGAAAATTATTAGTTTAATAGGTGGGATAATAGTTATGAAAATAGTTTGTAAATGTGGTCATGAGGCTAGTATCATAAGAAATTATAGAAAATCATTTTTAGGAATTGCTTTTCCTTACCCTAAAGCTTTTGGATTTACTTTTAAAAGTAAATGTGGTGTTAATTTTAGTAAGTTTATGATTAGTTGTGATAATTGTGGTAGAAATAACTTATGGGAATTTTAGGGGGATAATTTATGGGATATACTGTTAAAGTTATTGAAGATAAGGCTTATGCTAGCTATAATGATTATGAATTTAAAGAAATATTTGAAGTAATTGGGGCAAGATGCACACCGAGAATTGATGAAACATTAATTATAGATGGTAAAAGATATTTTGTCGTAAACGTTGAGCATATCATTAAGTCTGAAAGATATGCTCTACATAGTACTAAGGATATTCAAATTTGGGCTTTAGAATTAAATGAGGAGGAATAAATATGGGATTAGACATGTATTTTGAACAAGTTCCAAAATTTTCTATAACAAAGAACGGTAAAATTTTGGATTACGTTGATACAACTGAATTATCTTATTGGAGAAAGAGCTATACATTACATAAAGTAATTCTTGATTATGGTATTGAAAAGGGTTTGATAGTACAATCTGATTTAAAACACTGTGTAACTTTCCAACTAACTGAAAGTGATTTAGATGAAATTATTATAAGGTATATACGAATAGAAGTTGATACAAAAGAAATTAATCAGCCTTATAATAAATCACTCGATTTATTAAATTTAATAAATGGTTATGATGCATTTGAAGAATCAGAAACTCTTTGGTTTATGGATAGTTGGTAATTATTTAAATAAATTTAGGGGGAATAAGTAATGGGAATAGATTTATTTATATGTAATATTTGTAATAACCCTTTTACAGATGCTATGCAAGAATATTGTACTTGTGATAACTCTATTTGTAAATATTGTGTTACGAATAATAATTTAGAAATACTTGAAGATGGTTATCTCAAAGAATGTCCAGATTGTGATGGAACTAAACCTAAAGAAACTACCATAACTATTGATAAAAAACGTTATATAGAACTTTTAAATATTGAAGAAGATTATATAAAACTTATTGATGAACAATACTTTGATAACTTAATTGCTAGTGAATTAGATGAACTTTATCCATTTTTTGAGGATTAATAAAAATATTAGGAGGAATAAGTATTGGAAACGTTTATAAATGAACAGTATATTAGAATAGAAGATGCAAAAGGTTATGATATAAAACTAACTAAAACTGAAGCAGAAGAGTTACTAACTATATTAATACAATGGTTAGGGGAATAAATATGGAAATATTTACAAATAAACATAATACGATTAAACTTACATATAATTATGGTACTGATAATGTTAGACTAAAGTGTTTACTTTTAGGGGATGAAATGATACTAAATAAACTTGAGGTAGAAGAGTTATTACCTATTTTATCAGAATGGTTAGGAGAAGAATAATGAATATTAATAACTATTTAGATACAGAGATTTTAAAAGAACTTGATAAACAAATTAAAGAAATATATAATAAGGGTACTGAAACCCATTATTCAGAAGTTGAAGAATATCCTTTTTATATTAATGGTAGAACGTTTGAACTAGCTGAATATGAGGTAGATGAAAAGCCTAATAAAGGTGATAAATATTCTTATGGAACAGCTATTTTTAGAGTTATTGAAGTTGAACTTCCTTGTAATGACTATAGATGTTATGATAATTTTGTAAAATTTGATTATAGCTATACTGGAAGTTATTATTCAGACTGGTATTATAATACTAAATACATTGGATTTGTAAATAAAAAGGTAGAGGTAAGAACTATTAAAGAAAATATTTATGAAACTATTGGTTTAGAGTTTTAGAGGTATGTTAATTTGAATGGTTCTCAATCCTCTACTTGAAATAAATAATACAATAAAACTTATAAGAGGTGATTAATTTCACTTCTTTTTTTTATGTTTTCTTAAAAATAGTTTACACAATTTAAAAAAACTTTGTGTAGAGTTCGTAAAATTTAAAAGGAGGTATTTATAAAATTGTTAAATAAAATAAAAAATGAAGATGATTTAATTAAAGACCTTAAAGAAAAAAATAAAAAAATTACCAAATCAAAAGCTACTAAAAAGCCTTTATTAACAATGGATGAATCATGGAAACTAATAGGAACACGTAAAAATACAGATGCTGAAAAAGTTAAATTAAGAGAAGTTTATAATGCTATGGAAAAAGGTATTATAGGTCGAGATGTTAATGATTACAATAAAAACTTTTCTAAAACAGAAGCGTTAAAAATTCATTCTAGGTTACTGAAATTAAAACGTAAAGATAGGCTTAATGAAATTGTATTGACAACTCCTGTCAACTACTATCTAGCACAAAATGAAGCACAGTTACAAGAAATGTATGAAATAGTTAAAAAAGAATTAGTAATAGCTATTGATACTGAAACAACTGGATTAAATGTTTATAAAGACGTTATAGTAGGATATTCAATTACAGCACCTATTGCTGATAAGCATTGGTATGTTCCTTTAAGACACGAACTAGAACAAGGAATTAATGTAAATTGTGATATGCATTCTGGACTATGGTTTTTAGAATTAATTTGTCAATTACCTTGTGATAAGGTTTTTCATAACGCTGTATTTGATTTACATATTTTACACTTTTCTGGAATTATGGAAGTTAGAGGTAAAGTACATTGTACAAGTGTTATTGCACATATTTTAAATGAAAATGAGCCTAGTTATAAACTTAAAGATTTAGCACCAAAATATCTAAAATTTGAAGCAGACTTATACTCAGAATTGTTCGGAGCTAATGGTAAATTTGCCGAAGTAGAATTAAAATATGCTTTACATTATGCTTGTAAAGATACTCATTTGACTTATAAATTATATGAATTTTATTTAAAACATTTAAATGGAACAGGACTTATAAATTATTATTTAAAAGTTGAACAACCTTTATTACAAGTTATTGCAAGAATGGAACGTGAGGGGTTTTGTGTAGATTTAGATGAAGTACGTAAACAAGAAAGTGAAATAAAAATTAAATTAAAAGATATGGAAAATGAATTGTATGGAACTTTAGGTGAAATTAATTTAAATAGTCCAGTTCAGCTTAAAAATGCTTTAAATAATATCGGTGCTAAAGTTTCTGGAACATCTGCTGAGGTATTAAAAAATTATGAGGATGATTTTCCAATTATAAAATTACTTTTAGAATATAAAACTTTATTTAAATTCTTAACAGGATTTGTCGAAAAGGTAGAAGATTTTATTCAAAGTGATGGTAAAATTCATCCTAATTACAATCAAGCTGGTACGGTAACAGGTAGGTTAAGTTCTAGTAAGCCTAACTTTCAGCAACAAAGTAAAAAAGCTAGACTAATGTATAAAACAGATGATGAAAGTTTAATTGCTGGACTAGATTTCTCTAAAATTTGTGGAGAAGTAAAACCTCTTTAAGTCGGTGAAACCTAAGTCTATTAGATAAGGCAATACCGAGCAAGGGTTAGTAACTCTCTAATATTTTAGGGGGAATTATTATATTAAAATTTGTAAAAATTGATGGTCAAGAATCTAAATATTATAAGGTAGATGAATATGGAAATATTTTTAATCAAAATAATCGTCTTATGAAACCTTTTAAAACTCATGATGGTTACCTTAGAGTTCCTTTAAAACGAGACTTAAATTCAAAAATGTATAGAGTCCATAGAATTGTTGCTGAAACATTTTTAGAAGACCCTAAAATAGAACTTTGTATAAATCATATAGACGGAAATAAAGATAATAATCATTATTCTAATTTAGAATATTGTACCGTTTCTAAAAATAATATTCATAAATATAAAGTTTTAGGTCAATTAGGAAGCAAAGCTAAAAAAGTTTATCAATACGATAAACAAGGAAATTTTATAGCAGAATATCCCACCCCAAAAGTTGCGTTTAAAGAAACAGGAGTTCAAGCACAAAATATATCTAAGGTTTGTTTAGGGAAAAGACCATTAGCTGGAGGCTACAAATGGAGTTACTAACTTATGTGTAGAGACTATCGAACGGATAAACATAGGATGTTGTGAAATATCTTATGCTTATAACCTAGTAGAGTAGATAACAAGTGTTATCGAAACTGGAGGGTAAGTTTACTTACAAGATATAGTCCGATACTGTTAGAAATAGCAGAAGGTTTAACGAACCTTAAAACGTAAATGGCACAAGAATTAATACTATTAGCACATTTTACTAAAGACCCTTTTCTAATAAATGTTTATAAAAATAAACAAGATTTCTATACAATGGTTGCTAGTAAAATGTTCAATAAAGATGTAAGTGAATGTGGTGATGGAACAGTTTATAGAACAAGAGCTAAAACTATTGTATTATCATTACTTTATGGAAAAGCTACATTTACATTAGCTAAAGATTTAGGAATTGATAAAGAAGAAGCAGAATTATTAGTAGAAGAGTTCTTTAATAATTTTACTAATGTAAAGCAATGGATGGATAACAATCTTAAATTTTGTAAAGAAAACGGTTATGTTGAGATGTTATATGGACGTAAAAGACGTTTACCAAATATTACTTCTAGTGACTGGAAACTTTATGGAAGAGCTGAAAGGCAAGGTAAAGCAAACGCTATCATTCAAGGTTCAGCAAGTATTCAAACGAAACTTGTAATGATAGCACTTGATAAATGGTGTAATACTTACTCTAATTCAACTAGAAAATTTGCTTTAATTTCTAGTATTCATGATGAAGTATTAGTAAAAGTTCCTAAAGATGTTACTTTTGCTGAAATGAGGAGATTAGAAGATATTATGATAAATACTTTACCATTAGATGTTCCCTCTAAAACTGATATAGAGCTTAGTAATAATTGGGGTAAGTTAAAAAACATTAAAAATATTTTTCCAGAATGGAGAGTTACAAATGGATAATAAAAGTGGCTGTGTATGGGTTGGTGTAGAAGATAATAGTACCGTTTTAGTTCATTACAATGAATACGATATAGAACTTTATAGAATAGTACTTGATAAAAAGGGAACAAGAGAAGTTATAAAAATAATTCAATCAAATTTAGATAGAGGATTTTTAAAATAATTTAATAAAATCATTTACACTTTAATGATTTTATTTGTGTAATAACTGAAAAAGGGGAGATATTATGATAAATATTTCTAAAGGTTTTACTGAGGATGAGCAGTATTTACTAACAGATTCTATAGCTGATAATATTGCTAATGAATTTTTTGAATATATGGAATATTTTTATAGTTATAATTTTAATGAGGACTTTATTTTACTTAAAAGTTTATATTGGTGCTATCTTCAAGTTGATGAATATAAATTGCCAAAAGTTGATAAAGAATTACCTGTATTTAGACCTAGTGGGATTGGGGGATGTCCTAGAGAGCATTATATGAGACTTTCTAAAGCTATTTCTGATAATGATTTAAAGGATAGTAAAACTAAAAACCTAATAGAGCCTTATAAAGCTAGATGGCAAAGATTAGGGACAAAATCTGGGGATTATTTTCAATATGATATCTTACATGCTGAAAAAGTTATTGAAGATAATAAATTTTTATTTGAAAAAGTTGAAAAAGAAACTCCTTTAGGTGAAACATATAAAGCACCTCATTTTGAACAATTTTCTTCAACTCATAAAGTTATAGAACATAATGGAAAAAAGTTTGTATTATCTGGTTCAACTGATGGAATTATGATTTATACTAATGAATTTGGAGAAGAAATTAGGGTGGGACTTGAAATAAAAAGTAAGCAAACAACTTCATCTAAAACTAGTCGATATAGCATGAAAAAAATAGATGATAAACACTTACAACAAATAATTGGATATAGCATTTTATTCGAAGTTGATTATTGGGTAGTTGTTTATTTAAATGCCTCTAAAAAGTCTTGGAACATGACGGATGAGGAGTATTATAAAAACCCAGATTTTAGAGTATTTGGAAAATATATTAGTGAAGATATGAGAAATGATGTTAAAGAAAAGTTATCAAATATTGTAAAAAGTTTACATGATGAAAATCCATTGCCTTTACAATTAGATAACTGGAATTTCAATGAGTATAAACAATCTTGTGCTGAATCTGTTACTAAAGATGAATTAGAGGAATTATTAGAATCTAGGGATAATTTTATTGGTGAATCATGGAAAAAGAAAGCTGTAGAACAAGCATTAGATGAAATTATGGATATAAAAGGTCTTGATTGGGGTTGGACTTTAGAAGACTTTTAAAATAAATACTTGGGGGAATTATTATGAAATTTGAAGTAGATAAAATTAGCAGTTTTAAAAAAATAGAAGTTAAGGATATTTTTTATAGAAAACTTGTTAAGGGGCATAGATTTATTATATTAACTTGTATTAGCGGTACATATTATTTAATTGATTTAGCTGACGGTTTTCCTATTATTTATAGCAATGATAAAAATATAATTATAGAACATTTAGAAGAATTTAATTATATTCTCGTTACAGATAGGGTTACTTTAAAATTAGAATGTCAGGAATAAATATTAGGGAGGGGATTAAATGGAATTACTTTATGGAAAACCTGTAGCTGATTCTATTTTAGATAAAGTTAAGTCTAGTGTTGATGCTCTAAAAGTTATTGGGAAAAGAGTACCAGCACTAGTCATTGTAACAGTTGGCGATGACCCAGCTAGTAAGGTTTATATAAATAATAAATTAAAAAAGGCCGAAGAAGTTGGCATTAAAGCTGAACAAAAAAGATTTTCAGAATATATTGAACAAGTTGTTTTAGAAGAGGTAGTTACTAAATTAGCTAATGATACCGAAGTTGATGGAATTATTATTCAATTGCCTTTGCCAAAACATTTAAATGAATCCGCTTTAATGAAACTTATTCCAGCTAATAAAGATGTAGATGGGTTTGGTATAGAAAATACTGGAAAGTTAGCTTTAGGAGTGGATGGATTAAAACCTTGTACACCATTTGGTATTATGAAATTATTAGAATTTTATGATATTGAACTTGAAGGAAAAAATGTTGTTGTAGTTGGTAGATCAAATATTGTAGGAAAGCCAATGGCTACAATGTTAACACAGGCTAATGCAACAGTTACTTTATGTCATAGTAAAACAAAGGAATTAGATAGGATTACAAGGGGTGCTGATATAGTTATTTGTGCTATTGGTAGCCCTAAATTATTTACAGACTATCATTTTAGCTATCAACAAACAATAATTGATGTTGGTATTCATAAGGTTGATGGGAAAATTTGTGGAGATGTTAACCTAGAAGCTATTGCAGATTTAGAAAGAGTTTATGGTAATCATGAGTTAAAAATAACGCCTGTTCCGAAAGGTGTGGGTGTACTTACTGTTGCTATGCTTTTACACAATACTTTACAAGCTAGGTTAACAATATGAGTTTAGAAGCAGTTATTTTATTATTAATTTTATTTTTACTATTTTTACTATTTTTTGCTTTAATAGATTTTTAGAAATAACTTAGGGGGAAATATTTATGACAAATAGTTTACAAAAATTTAGTTACAATGCAGTGCCAGTGTTGACAACGAAACAACTAGCGGAGGTGTATGAGACTAACGAAGTTAACATTTCTAATAATTTCAAAAGAAACGAAGAGAGATTTGAAGAGGGGAAGCATTATTTTTTATTGCAAGGGGAGGAACTTAAAGTCTTTAAAGGGTCTCATCTAAATGTTGAAAACCTTAAGTACGTATCAATCCTCTACCTTTGGACAGAACGAGGAGCTAATCGTCATTCGAAAATTTTAGATACTGACAAAGCATGGGAGCAATTCGAAAATTTAGAAGAAACTTATTTCAAAGTCAAAGAACAACAAATTCAAGTACCAACTGATCCGATGTCTTTATTAAAAACACAATTTCAAGTTTTAGAAAAACACGATGAAGAAATTAAAGATTTAAAAAGTGTAGTTATAGATATGAAAGAAAATTCACCTTTATTTGGAGTAGAGAGTGATGAATTACAAAACACTGTTAAAAAAGTAGCTGTAAAAACACTTGGGGGTTATCGTTCACCAGCTTACAATGATGTTTCGTTAAGGCGTAGGGTTTTTTCGGATGTTCAAATCCAACTTAGAAGAGAATTTGGTGTTAAGAGCTATAAGGCTATAAAACGTTGTGAGTTGCCCTCAGCGATTGAGATTTTGAATAGTTATCAAACTTCCCATACCTTATCAAAGGAAATAAAAAATATAAATAACCAAATTAGTTTATATTAGAGGGTTTTAAAATGTTAATTTTAGCACTAGATTTATCACTAACTTCTACTGGATATGCAATTATAGAATCAGATAATAAAACTAGAAAAGCAGAACTTATTAAATATGGTTTAATAAAAACTAATTCTAAGGATTTCATGGGACAAAGATTAAAACATATTGTAAGTACTTTACAAAATTTTATTGAATGTGATTATTCATTTGATGCAGTAGTAAGGGAATCTAGTTTTTCAAATAATTTTATTAGTGCTACTCAAAAAATATTCCTAGTAAACGGTGCTGTTACCTATGGATTATTCGATTTAGGAATAGATGAAATTTATGAGGTACATGTAACAACTGTAAAGAAAACTATTACAGGTGATGGTAAAGCTAAAAAAGATAAAGTTCAAGAAAACTTAGCAAAATATGTTGGATGGCATACTTATAAGACATTTGATGAATCAGATGCTGTAGCTGTAGGCTTAACTTGGCTTATTAAAAACGATTATATAAATAATTTATAAAAATATTGGGGGAAATATAAATGAAATTTACAAATAATCTTGGAAAATTATCTGAACTTACATTAGAGGATATGAAAAAAGGTAATTATTTCTTTACGGATAATGTATTTGGAAATGATGTGTATTTACTTATTGATAGAAATAATGAGTATGAATTACTTAATATTACAACAGGAGGTTATCTAAGTAGAAGTGGGTATAAAAATGAGCTTTTAGATGTGTTAAATCAATATAATGCAATTAACGTTACTGAAAATATTGAAATAATTGTTGGAGGAAATAACTAATGAGAATTGAAAGATTAAAAAATATTCAAATTGAAAAAGTTGAATTGAAAGTTGGTTCAGTTTTCACATATGACGATGAGGTTAGATTAGTTATTACAAATGATAAAGATAACGGTTATACGGTAGTAGATTTAAATGATGACGATATGTTAGGAACATTTGATTCTTTAGATGATTTAAATGAGTATTATGAAGATTTTAAAATTACTGATATAACAGAAATAGCTAAATTAGTTCAATAGAATAATTATTTTAAAACATATGGGGGAATAATTTATGTCAAAAGATAATATAGGTAAAAGATTTTATGTATATAGTAGTTTAAAAACTGGTGAATTTTATGGTTATTGGGAATTTTTTACAGAAGAATTATTGGGAAAAGTTATAGTAATTGACGACTTTTTTAGTAATGGAAATGTTTACAGCAATAGCAGTTATGCACAATATATTACCGAAGAAATGGGTTATTTTTTAGATGAAAAAGTTACATCAAGTAAAGCTTTGGAAATTATATTTAATGGTGGTTTTATAAAAAATCTTTATGCAAATAGAACTTATTATACTAAAGATAATAAAATATTTTATTTTAGTCATTTTGTTGGTTTTGAATATGAGGAACATATTAGCTTAGAGGATTTCTTGGCAATAGATTTTTATACTTGTTTACCATATGGGTATCAAGAATCTAAAAAAGAAATTAAAAAAGGGAATCTAGTTAGAAATACTGAGGATGGTACTATTTATTTAGTAATAAATATAAATAATAAATCTCTAAGTATTTTAAATACCCATTTTAACATATCTGTAGATTTTAAAAAATCTTATGAAGTCATTGGAAAAGATGAACTAATACAAAATGAACCAGCATACTCTTATTTCTTAAATAATTTAGAATTATCTTGCCTTAAATCATTAAAGGAGGGTAACTAATGAAAATTGTTAAACAATCTGTAAAGTTAGTTACAAAAACTCCTAATATTGGTGAAGTAATAGAACATGCTACTAGACAATGTTATAAATCACATAAATTTGTAAAAGAGGGTTCTGCTGAGAAGTTATTTAATCAAGTTGTAAAGCAACATCATCATGATAGTGTTTGTGAACATGCTTCTATTACAGTTGATATTACAACAGATAGAGCTATGATGGCACAAATCACTAGACATAGAATTGGTACAAGCTTTTCTATTGAAAGTCAACGATATAACAACTATTCTAAAGATAAATTTGAAAGTGAGATTACAGTAATTGTTCCAGAAAATCTTAAAACAAATGTTGCTTATGAAGAATGGGAAGAAGCTATGTCTAATGCTGAAAATTCTTATTTCCAATTAATTTGGTTAGGTTGTAATCCAGAAGTTGCAAGAAGTGTTTTACCAAACAGCTGTAAAGTTGATATTACAATGACTGGAAATATCCGTGCATGGAGACATTTCTTTAAATTACGTGCTGAAGGTCATGCTCAAAGTGATATTCAAGTTTTATGTGAACTTATTTATAAATGCTTTATTGATAATGATGTTCCAGCATATTTATTTTCAGATATTTTTAATAATTAATTAAATTAGGAGGAATTAAAATGTTTGAAAGAACGCTTAGAGATGGTGCTAACGATAGATTTGATATAGAAGTTAAAGGAAATGACTTTTATTTAACAATTTGGACTAGTGATTATGATAAAGATGAAAACTTTATATATAATTTAAATTCAATAATTTTAAATAAAGGGAATTTAGATGAATTTGTTTCAACTATTTTAGAAGCTTATGAGTATTTGGAGGGAAAGCCTTATGTCAAATGATTTTAAATATTTTAAAGAACACGTAGAAGATGAATTCGATGATAGTTTAAGTATAGAAGTTTTAAATATGAATATTTTCATAGAAGCTAGTGAAAGTGACATAGGAACTGTTTGCCTAAGCTTTAATGTGGAACAGGTAGACGAATTAATATATAAATTATTATCAGCTAATATTATATTAAAGGAAAATATGGCCTTTTATAAAGATAGATTAAGAGATTATATCTGTGAAAAAGAGGAGAATTTAGATGTTAATTATTGATAAGACTTCATTAGAGAAAGTTAACTTTTATAATGGATTAATTTTTATAGTAGATGATTATTACTATAGGATGGTTATAAAAAATACTGAAAATCTTTTTTCAGTATTAGATTTAGAAGACAAAGAATTAATTTTTACATCAAAAACCTTTGATGAATTAGAGGGATATTACAGCAATAGCAAATTAAGAGATGTTACTAAAAAGGCTAAATTAATTTTAGAATAAGTATTTTAAAATATTGGAGGTAATATTTTATGAAAATTAGTTATGATAAGTCTCTAAAAATAGCCTTAATAGGTAAATCTAGGTCTGGTAAAGATACAGTTGCACCAATGTTTGATGATCTTTATTTTATTGATACTTATGAATATCTTAAGTTTATGTCATTTGGATATAAAATGGTTAGAAGTTTTCAAGAGACTTTCCCTAATATTGAACGTATACCTAGACCTATAGAATCTTATAGAAAGTATGCCCAGTATTGTAGAGAGATTGATGAAAATGTTTGGGTTAACTTTGTAGATGAAGAATATCGTAGTCATATAAAATACAATAAATTAGAAAACTTTATTATTACTGATTTAAGACAAGAAAATGAATATGAATGGTGTAAGAAGCATGGATTTATTTTTATTAAGATAGATTGTGATGAAAAAATTAGAAAAGAAAGAGCTATTAAAAGTGGGGAAGAGTGTTTATTAAATGCTGATGCTGAAAAGTATACTGATAAACTAGCATTTGATTATTTAATTAAAAATAACGGTTCTTTAAAAGAATTAAAAGAAGCAGTAAAAGAAATTTATAATGAAATAGTTAGTTAATCTAACTAAGGGGATGGTTAGATGGAATATGGATATTACAGTTAACGATAAACTAGAACAAAATTTAAATCAAATACACAGTAGAATTTTAGAAGATAGGTTAAAAGAGGATGTTACTCTTAAAATACACGATTGGGTTACTACTAACGTTATTTTAAAGGCATCTAACCTAACTAAAGAGGAGTATCTAGTTATAAAGTTAAGGTATTCTTATGAAATGTTTGATGATGCTTTTAATGTACTTCCATGTCAAACATTTTCTCAAATTGCTACAAGATTAGATAAAAACATTGATGAAGTAAAGTCTATTCATAATAAAGCTTTACTCCACCTTAGACAAGTAGCATTTGATTTAGATTTAGTATGGAGATGTCAAGAAATTACTAGTGATGACCTTGAAGAAGTTCAAGAAAGTTTGCTAGTGGAATATAAATTTTAATATTTTGGGGGGAAATAGTTAATGAATATAAAGTTTATTAGTGGGGTTATGAGAACTGGAAAAACAGCTGAACTTATTTCTATTTATTTAAAAGAATTAAGTAAAAATAAAGTATGCTTTTCTTTAAAACCCTTACATGATACAAGAGATATTGGCATTGTTAAAAGTAGAGTGTTAGAACAAACATTACCAGCATTTAATTTAGATAGTAATGATGAAATCCATATTAGAACTTTCTTTAATATTATCCTTACAAATAAAATTGATATATTATTTATAGATGAGGTACAGTTCTTTAATAAAGAATTTATTAATAGATTACTTGATATTTGTAAAATTTTAAATATGAATATTATTTGTAGTGGTTTAGTAACAGATTTTAATGAGAAATATTTTGAATCATCAAGATATTTATTAGATAACTCAGATGAATTTGATTTTCATGAGGGTTTTTGTTATAAATGTGGAAAACGTAATGCTGAATGGAATATCCTACTTGATAAAAATAATGTGAGAATTATTAGACAAGATAATAATGAAAATAATTCTATCGTTCCAGAAGATGTATTAAAAACTCTTCACTATGAAACAGTATGTGATATGTGTATTGATAGTTACGATACCTCTATTAATAAAGTTGTGGGCAACTAATGTATTACGATGAACAGCCTTATGAAATTAATAGGAAAATAATAAAAGAAGTTATTGAACATTATATAAAATCGTTTCATATATCTAAATATAAAAGTAGAGAACCATCTTATATTTTATATGAAGTTTGCAACGAAGTTTCAGATAATGATTTATATAATGCTAATTGGACTATTGTAGATTTAGCTGAGGAAACATTAACAATGGTAATTGATTATAATATTAAGTATCACTATAAATTCATTTGTTGAACATAAAAAGTTTATTAAATAAATTATATAAGTTTATTTAAAAGTGTTTACAATGTTGTTCATTAATGTTATAATTTATTTGTGCTTGAAAGAGTACTCACGTATGCTTTAAATGTGATATATGATAATGTGTTCTCTTATTCTTATACCAGTTTTAGATTATATGTTACGGCGTATTAATACTATAAACTCTCCCATCAAATAGCTTAGATAGAGTATATTTAATCTTAAAAGTTATCTAAATTAGTTAGGTCGACATAATTTAATTAAGATAATAATTATGATTATTTATACTAAATCTTACGATGTAAAATAAATTTCTAATTTTCTAAATAAGTATGAACCTTAAAATGCGATTTCGACAAATATAAATACTTATTAGTAAACGTTATCAAAAATTTAAAAATGTTTTTCTTAAAATCTAAATTAATAATATAAAAAGCCCTTTAATACTATGATGACGATAGTTTTTAGGGCTTTTTATATTATTAATTTAAAAGGTGAGGGGGTTCTTTTTTTGAACCAAAATATTAATAAATTTTTCCCGAAAACGTATAGATGCTTATGCTAAAAACTTTCAAATAATTATAAATAAAATAAACTAAAGTTATTTATAATTATTTGAAAGTTTTTAGTATATTAATTTAATAGTTAAATAATAAAATTTTTAAGTTTTAATAGATTTTTATTAAAAATAAATATAATATTTTTTGCTTATTATATTTATATAAATAAGGCCACTTAATAGGACTCTTACACGCATGTATATATATATATATTGATTAATATAATTAACTAATACTTAATAAAGGCATATTACAGCGTTTGTAACCATGTTGTTGACTAAATATCAAGCTAGAAATAACCTAAGTTAACTAAATTAATATTGTCATAATTAACTTTTATATTTATAATATCAAGCTAGACTTTTGATAAATTTCTTTTAAATTAATAAAAGTTGATTCAAAAATATTTTTTAAAATTTTATCAAGCTGGCTTTCCTCAATTCTTTCTCTTTAAAAACGAAAAAATTTTTCAAAAATCACTTGTAAATCATTTCCAATTTTACCATTTTTGGGATAATTTGGTATAAAATATTTCCATAAAGTAGTAAATATTCCATACTTTTCCAAAAATATTTATATGAAAAAATATCAAAAATATCCAATAATTGTCAAATATAAAGTTCCGATAACTGTAATAAATAGTTTCCGTTTAATGGAAATAAATAGTTATGAAAATTTACATTTAACAATTATAGAATATCATAAGTTATATTAAATTGCAACAAATTTATGTAAAAAAGTTGTAGGGAAAAATTCCCATTAACTTTTAATTGACTTTTCGCATAGTTATTACTTTCAAATCTTCATTATACATTACTTCTAGTTTTTCCTTATTTTGGTAGTCAAGTTCCATATCATCTAACCATTTTTTAGGAATGTTCATTCTGGTTGTTATTGATCCACTTCCCCCTTTAGAACTACTCACTAATAACATTCTGGTAGTTTCTCCTAGTTTATCCATAGTCATATAAACACGTCCTTTATTTAATTTTTAGTAAACCCTCGTCTCAGCACGTAAATATTTAAACCCTTGTCTCAACATATAATTCTTTAAACCCTCGTCTCAGCACATGAACCTTTATTACAGTTATTATTATATCATTTTTATAGCAGTACGTCAATAGATATTATATAAATAATTTTATTAAAAAAGTTTTATAATTATATTGACGTACTGTTTTAAAGGTGGTACAATAATTATTGTAAGGAAGTTGATAAAATTTCCTTACAAAATACTAAATAAAAAGGATGATAAAAATGTTAAATAATGCTACTACTAAAATTGGAAAAACTGCTTTAAATGAAGAAGGTTATTATGAACTATTAATTTCAAATGATGAATTAAACACTTTAATTGAAAACTCTTATGTAGATTTTAACGGAAATTATAAACACCATAATTGGTTTAAAATTAACTGTTACTCATGTAATGGATTTATAATTAAAAATGATAAAATTACATTCTTAAAACTTCATGATGGATTAGAACAATTAGAGATATTTTCTGGTAAAATAGTTTAAAAAAGATTTAAAAAACTATTGACGTACTGCTATAAAAATGATATAATAATAACTGTAAAATAGTTAAACAAATTATCTTACAAAATATTAAAATAAGAAGGATGATAAAAATGAATGTTCACGATACTAAAACAATTAATAAAATGGAAACAGAAAAACAAAACTATAACGAGTTAATGAATACCATTGAAGATTTAAGATATAGAAGTGCATGGGGGATCTTTGATGAAGATATAGATACTGACTTATTAGATAATACTATTGAAATGCTTTCTAAAATTGCTATAAAGCATATAATGAAATTCTATTCTTATAAATATCCAGAATATTCTGAAAAATTAAGAAAAGAATCAGCTGAAAATCATGTTAAAAGAGGTTTACAAATTTAAATAAAAAGTTTTAAAAAACTATTGACGTACTGCTATATAAATGCTATACTAATAAAGTAGTAAAAATACTAAATAAAAGGTGGAAATAAAAATGGAAAATACAATGGAAAAAGTAATTTTAAATAAAAGTTTAGCGGAAAAATTAATATCATTTATGACTGACAAAAAAAGTAAATGGAATTATTCTAATGTTCCTACTATTAAAGAAGTAATGAAAGTATTAGAATGTAGAAAAGCATGTGACTATACACCTATGAAAGAAACAGATTTATATAATAATAATAGCGTAGGTTATTGTATTTTACAAGAAGTTATGTGGAATGTATTAGGTGATAAAGAATTAATTTAAATAAAAAGTTTTATAAACCTATTGACGTACTGCTATATAAATGCTATACTAATAAAGTAGTAAAAATACTAAAAATAAAGGATGATTAAATTATGAAAACTACTACTATGATAATTGCTAGACTAATGAAAGCACCAAATGACATAAACGGAAATCCTAGAAAAGGTTATTTAGTAAGTGAAGTAAAAGATGGTTATTTCCTTGATATTGACTTTATTTTATCACGACATAACGGCAATACTGAACTAAAAGCTTGTTATCCAGAAGCTGTTATTAATTATGAATCAACAGATATTACAGTCAAGGAATACAATAATCTTAAAAAAAGATTTAAAAAAGTTTTATAAACCCATTGACGTACTGCTATAAAAATGGTACAATAATAATTGTAAGGAGGTTACGAAAACAGTCTTACAAAATACTAAATAAAAAGGACGATAAAATTATGAAAAACTTACTAAAAGCAATTAAAGGATTATTCAAGAAAGAACTTAAAGCAGAACAACAAATTGAAAAACTAATTAAAGAACAAAATGAAAGAATTGACTTAGTAACAAAAAACCTAAATAACTTAAATAGAAAACTAGGATTAAACTACTAATACCAAACATTGAAAGTAAACTTAATTATTGTAAGCTAGATAAATTATATTAAACTACTACTATCAAAATACTAAAAATAAAGGATGATTAAATTATGAAAACTACTACTACAAAACTATTACAATATTTACCAATATTTGTTATAACACTTATTTTAAGTGCTTATAACAATATTTCTAATGATGAAATTTCTGACAAATTCTTAAATAATGAATGGAATAATACTATTGAAATTATTGAAATAAGTGAGGAGAGTGAAACTATCTATGCGATTGATTTTGAAAGTGGTCACCCATATATTATAGAATTATTTGAACTATATAACTTGAATGAATCAAATTTAGAAATAAATCTTGGAACACTTGACAATTTAGAAGTTATAGATAATTTAGAAGTTATAGATAATTTAGAAGTTCTTAGAAATAATAATTTAGAGATAGGGTCTATTATTGAATTAGGTGGTATTGATGAAGAAATATTATTTTTAAATATCGTAGAATAAAGTTTAATAAATGTTTGACAGTACGTCTTTAATATGATATAATAAAAAAGGTTACTAATAGACTTAATTAAAAGTTCATTAGTAACCTTTTTATAAACTTTTCTTATAACCATTTACAAATTCATTATAATATGGTATACTAAATAAGTAAGTTATTCTAGTAACTTACAAATTATTTAAGAAAGGTAGGCGAAAATATTTGAATAAGATCATCTTTATACTTAATGATATTTTAACAGTTATTGAACTATTAATCAAGATAGGATTTAAACTTTTTTCATTAATAAGTTTAATTAGACTGTTACAACTATATATCATTAAGTAGTTTATAACCGTTCAATAATTTAGATTGTTGAAAACACAATTATTGAACGGTTAATATAAAGATGAAGTTCAATAAAACTATGAAAGAAAGAATTAATGAAGAATCAATATTTAAAGAAATATTTACAGCTATGATATTATTAATAAAAATATTTTTTAATTTATTTGGATTAGTATTTTTGATATTCTTAATAATAGAGGCTACTAGAAGTCTTATAGGAAATATTCTATAAGACTTTTTTATTGTCTAAATATATACTTTTTTAAGTAAAACATTATGGTAGATTTTTATGATGGTTATTGAAAGTATTGAAATGAACGGTTATGAACGGTTATGTATAAATATGAACCGAACCTTTTTGTTAAACCTTTGGTGTATCGTTGTAATGGTTGATAGATTAGTTAGTGTAATGATTAACATAATAGTTGTTATAATGGTTATTATAACTGTTAACATACAAATAAATAATTTATATACGTGTAAGTAAATTTGTCCGAACACCACTAGAATTAGATATTGTAATAATTACCAGTTTTTAACAATGGAATCAATGCCCATATTTTGTAATAAATACCATAAAATTAAAGTGTTTCTATTGGTTATAATGTCAGTTATGTTCAATAGAACTACTTTACATACTTTTATAACAACAACATAACTGACCATAATAGATATAACTATATTACATCTATTTAAATACCATTTAAATGCTTAATATAAATACTTAATTCAATAACAATATTTTTTACTACTATAAAATTAAACACTCTTAAATAGCTTTAAAATAGCCTTAAATTGCATTCTGTTTAATATACTTAATATAACATAATTAATTTGTTGTAATTTCATACAATATGTTATATTAAATGGTGTCCTATCAAAATAATGGTATAAGTGGTAGGGGATGGTAAAATTTCATTGAAATTGAAAACTGGGTATTGGTAAATAAATAGTTTTATAAATAGTTTTCGAAAATTTACCTTTCTAAAAATGAATAAATAGTTTTCGGAAATTTACCTTTCTAAAAATGAATAAATAGTTTTATAAATAGTTTTCGGAAATCTCATTTTATTTTTCTCCTACATGTGTTAGCAAAATTATAAACACAACAACAAAATATATTCTCTTAACTACTATCAGAAGTATTTCTATAAAAGATACTTCTAAATATTCCACCAATGCTAAACTAGCTTATTCCACCAAACTAGTTCCTGTAACATTAAATATATTCTAATTTAAATAAAATAGTAATACAACTCTTTCAACATTATTTTATAAAACAATACAAAAGATTCTATGAAATACTTTATAAAATACAAAAAAAGCTACTAGATTATTTCTAATAGCTTTAGCATTAAAAATGCTTTTTGTAAAATTGATTGTGGTGGAAGTAACTTATCAATGTCATTACATAAGAATTAAAAAGACTTAGTAATAGAAATTTATTTAATAAGGATTATTAAAATGATGATATTTGAAGTAGAAGTTTATTTGACAAGGAAAATTTAATAGAAAATAAACTAAGTCTAATTTAATAATTATTATAAATGACTATGAATAAATTTAAAAACAAAGGTTTTTTGGTGGGATTACCAAATACTAATAAAAAAGATATGTTTATGCTAGTTAGCTTTAATAGCTTTTCTAACATAAACATATCATAACATAAATGGTAAACTTTTACAATAAATAATATAACATTTTTTAATTTTTATTTAGAGTATGCTTTTTTAAATTTTCTATATAAAGTATTATTAGCTCTTTTAACTATTTTTTCAGAATTCCATTTAATTAATTCATTGTAAACTTCGGTAGACATAAACTCTTTATCTCTTTGGATAATATTTGGCAATTCAATATCATAATATCTATTTACAATAAATTTATGAGTTAATAATCTTCCTATAATCCATATAGGTAAAATCATAAATAATCCAAACATTAATGCAATAAGGCTTATAGCAATAGCAAATATATCAAAAGTAAATAACATCCATTGTCTAGTTCCACTAAGATTAAACTTAGCTTTTTTAAATGTTGAATATTGTTTAGTTAATTTAGCTATTCTTTCAGTCTCTATTTCAGCTTGTGTTTTACGTTTTGGTGCATTAATTGTATAGGTATCAGCACTATAACCACCAAATACATTTCTACGACCTCTAGTAATAGTTTTACTCCCATTTTTATTATATCTAACATGTTTGTACGCCACTTTAATTTCCCCTTTATTTTATATTTGTAAAATAGTTTTTGTAATAACCTTACAAAATAATTATACTTCTAATTAAGTAAAAAGTAAATAAATATAATATAAAAAGGTTATAGTAATTTTTACCATAACCTTTTTATATTATAATCTTGTAATATATATTGAATTAATAGCATTATTAGTATCTAGTATTGAATCTTTATCAAAACTTAAACTAGGTTCTTTATCTAAGTCTTTTTTTATAAGATTGAAATAATCTAATGCTTCTCGTTTATTTTTAAATAATCTCATTTCATATTTTGATTGAAATTTACCTAGTGGGTCTACAGAGTAAGTAGGTCTATCTGGTTTAATATAATCTTTAAATTTATTTCTATAATCATTACTTTTAAAATCAACTTTATCAATAATGATATCATCATAATTTGTCATAAACACCTCTTCTAAATCTTCTAATGGTTCCTCATAAGATTCTTCGAATGGTTCTTCATAAAATTCTTCACGTATCTTATCTACAATAACTTTATCATTACTAGTTAGAGGGTTTAAAGTCTTAAAATTACTTTTTATAACCTCTTTAAATTCACTTTCAGTATGTATCACTGGTATAAATACTTCTGGGTTATTTTCTACCATAGGCTCTATTAATGGTTCTATCTTACTATTATCCTCTTTTTCTGATAGTTTTATTGAACGCTCTATATTAGAGTTATTAGTAGTTGTTTGTTGATTAGATTTATGATTCTTTTGCATATTTTGCATTGTAATAAATATTTGCTGTAGTTCAATATAATCTAAATTTATAGTATTTCCATTTTGATTTATTTTAATAGCATCATTTACACCACAAATAGTTGCATTAGTAGTTATTCCATTATCAATATTATTAAACTCTATTTCCATGCTTTTAACCATAAAACTTGTTTTAACCGTTAAATTAGTTAATTTATTATGAAATTCATCATAACTATTTTCTACCCCAAATAATTGCTGAAATATTATTTGAATACGGTCATTTAATATCTGTTCACCATTTTCAAACTTACTAATATAATCATATAACGTTGGCCTTGATATATTTAACGTGTTAGAAAAATTAGAAATAGTTACCTTATTATCTTTAAGTATTTTTTTAATGTTTATCTTTTTCATTATGTTACCCACCCTTTATTTTAATATTTTATCAAATGATATCGCCTAATTTAAATCATCTACAAGTTTCTTTCTATTAGGATTCACTATAAAGATCCTCCAAAGTTTATTGTGTAAATCCCTCACTAACCCAACCACATTTACATTGGTAATGCCAAACATGTGAGTCATGACTTCTATCTCTTTTTAATAGCTTTCCTGTTAGTGAATATGTCATAAAATACGGTTCTTGAACTAATAAAGTAATCTTTTTATGATTACATTTAGGGCATTCTGTGTATGGGTGTTCTTCCATTATTGTCTCCCTTTAAGTAAAAATCTCTCAAGATTATATAAAGTAGGTGAATGAGAAACCCAACTTTTTAAAGATAAAAGTATTCTAGATGGATTACCAGTCATTAAAGGTAATCTAAAAGCAGTTCCACCTTCTTCCATTATTTCTAATATAAAATCTTCATTACATTCACTTATAGTAATATTTTCTGTTTTACCTTCTATTATTAAGCTTCTTCTAATCCTTACATCATTATTTAGAGATGAAATAATAAGCCCTTCTTTTTCTCCTAAATTATTAATCATATCTTCAGTTATAAATTCATATATAAGTGTTTCAAAATTAATTTCTGAAGTATACCTATCTTCAGCTTCTTTTACTGCTTCGTTATAAAAATAATCATTAATCACAATAATCATCCTCCATTTCATCGTACTCTTTAGTACAACTTTCACATAATCCAGTTGATAAAATTTCATCTGATGGAAATGATAAACAGCAATCGTAACAAATTTCATTAGCTTCTTTTACACTATAAATAGTTACTTCCCCTTTTGCAATATAGTTACTAACATCATCTAAGAACTTTTGTCTAGCTTCTTCTTCACTATCTGCTTCTATTACTTTTAAATATTTATAGTTATAAGTTATTGTATACTCTATTTCAAATTCTCTTGAATCAATACTCATATTAACTTTCCTCCAATTTTATTAGTTAAATTTATCTTTATTATAAAACATTAAATAGCCTCAAATAAAATACTATCAGTAGCACTATTTTTTAGCTTATTAATATTATGAATATATCTATTTGTAGTTGATATATTAGCATGTCCAGCTAGTTCCTTAACATTGTGAATATTTGCACCATTAACTATAGCAAGGGTAATAGCCGTATGCCTAGTACTATGAAAACATATTTTCTTAGTTATTCCAACATCTTTACAAACTTTATCAATCATATAGTTTAATGTATTAGGACTAAGTTTAGCAGAAATATTGTTTCTATTTGAATGACCTATAAATAAATAGTCATCTTGATTTACAATAAAATCTCTACCAGACTGTAAAACATATTGTTCAATAAGATTCTTGACTCCTTTTTGTAATTTTACTAAATCATTCTTCCCACCTTTACGTATTACTTTAATAATATCATATTCACCAGAAGTTGTAACATCTTTTATTTTAATATTTATGATTTCACTTTTTCGTAAAGCAGTTGTAAGTGCTAATGCAATAATTGTTTTATTTCTTAATTGTAATAAATCATTTATATTAAAGCTATTTAATAATTTTTCACATTCTTCTTTAGTTAAAAATTGAGTTTCCTTACTGTTAATAACAGGACGTTCTTCTTTAAGATTAGTAAAAGGGTTAAACATAATTAAAGCCTTTCCAGAAGCATTATCGTTAAATTTCATTAACCAATTATAAATGGAACTTAAAGAACTTATTTTACGATTTATTGTAGCACTAGATAAACCTTTTTTTGTTAACTCTAGTATGTATTCCTCAGCATTTATAAAATTTACTTTTATAAAATCATTTATAGTTAACACCTCAATTTCATTTACATTAAAGAATTCTAAAATATCATTTTTGTAAGCTATAGCAGTATTTTTACTGTTTTTTGATTTCATTTCTAAGAAGTGGTTTACAAAATGTTTATTAGTTTTAAGTATTTTATTTGTAGTAGTAATTTCTATCATTTTAATCACCTTTATCTGTTATATTGTAAAAACCTTACAAAATACATTTTACACTATTACAGATTATAATGCAACTGTTTTATAACATAAAAAAAGTTACTAATTAAAGTAACTAAGTTTATTTATTGATTAAGTTATAGGTAACTAGTTGCTTATCACAAACTAGATTGTTGATTTCAGCTAATATTTTAGTAGTTGAATTACTTATTAATAGAAGCTTTTCTTCAATAAAGGGTTCCTCAGTTGTTCCTATCTTATTATCTTTATATAAATCTGTCAATAAATCAAGATTTTCAAGTGTATTTAATAGTTGAATAATTTTTAGTTGTAATTCTTCTTTATAAGTTGGTAAGTTATTTTCCATTGAGATTTCCCCTCTATTTTAAAATAGCCGAATTATACCGAACAAGTATTCGTTATAATGCTTACAAACAGATTATAACACATAATTCATCAATTAAATACACTTTTATCAAAAATAAATAAAAAAGGTTATATAGTTTATCCAGTTGTTACTGAAAGGTTTTATTATAAGTTATCTTTAATAGTTAAAACATTTTAGTAACAAATCTATATCTATTGCTACTACTAAGTATTCGTTAAAGACTTTATAACCTCTTGTTGACTTGAAACTGTTTCATTTAGTTTAGTTATTTCTTTATATAGACTTGAAATTTGGTTATTAAGGTCAGTAATATTTTTAATTTGAACCATTAATGTAGAATATACATCAGTTGATACAGTTAATTGTTGCTTAACATTTGAAAAATCATCTTTTAAAGAATCTAAATTATTATCTATATTATTTGTATTAACTGAGTTTTCTTGTAATAAAGTTAATATGTCATGTAGTTTAATTGAGTAATTAGCAAGTTGTATAGCAGTTTGTTTACTAATGCCGTCACTACCGTTCATATATTTATCAACTTCTTCTTCATGAGGTGTTTTAGGTAGAGGTAATGGGTCACCATATCCCTCATACTCTTTAATCTTTCTACATTTATAAATACTAGCTGAAACATTTACTTCTTTATTTATAGTTATACTATTATTATCAATATTTTCATATTTTAATAAAATAGTTTTTCCATCTTCATCATAATATCTATCTAATATTCTTATTTTCCCGCCTTGTATATCATGGATGCTTCCCTTTAAATAACGTTTTGACCTAGTGCTTATATCTTTTACCATTATTAAACATCTCCTATCATTATTATTAACATATTATAACATTTATAAAACTTATCTGTAAATAGCAACATAAACTTTATTAATAACTTCACAAATGTATTTTATGGCCATAGCTATTTTTAATGTTTTATATGAAAGCATTTCAAAATATAACTTTTATAGATACTATGGACATACTTTATATCACTTATTATCAATATAATTTAACCAATATTATAAGATTATGGACATAGTTCAAAATATTGGAAAAAATTCAATTGATTTTATGGACATAGTTATGTTAAAATTGTACTAGTTAAGTTAATGCTTACACTAATATAAACTAATAGGAGAGTTATAAGAGATGATTATAAAAATAGGAGTAGACACAGGAATAACAAATACTAAAGCAGTTCATAGACTACCAAATGGCGAAATAATTAAAGTTTGTATACCAACATCAATCAGAGAAGCATTAGATGGATTAGTTTTAAGTAATGAAACATATAAAACAAAAGTTGATAATAAAGAATATGTTGTTGGAGAATATAAAGAAAGAAAGTCTCCAGAACAATCACCTGATAAAGCTAATAACATTCATAGAGTCAGTGTTTTAACAGCTATATTTAAAGTATTAGAGCAAGCTAATTATGATAATGTTGAAACAGTTGAAATTTCATTAAATATTCCATTTAACTTATTTGTTGATAAAAATGAACATTATAAAATGAAACAACTTTATGAAAGAGACTTTTTAGAGATTGAGGTAGATGGACATAAGAAATTCTTTAATCTTAGAATTAATCTTTATCCAGAGGGATTAGGAATTGCTTTAAAGAATTATGATAAATTTGGTAAAGAAAAAGTATCTGTCTTAATGTTAGGTTCAATACATTGGAGTATAATTACCTTTACAGAAGCAATGCAACCAATATCTTTACAAACTACTATCGATGAATACGGGACATTATATTTAGTTGATGAAATTAGAAAAGAACTATACTCTAAAAATTATGAAATGTATGATAGAGATATTATTGAAAGATTGATTTCAAGAACTAAGAGACACATGAAAGAACATGATTATGAAATATCTGAAAAGTTAGCAGTAGAATATCTAAAAAAGGTACGTTCTGTAGCACACGACAGAGAAATTAGGTTTGATATAACTGACACAATAATTGCTGGTGGTGGTGCTTTATTACTTCAAGAACAAATTAAAAGAACATTTAAACAAAATACTACAATAACAGATAATGACCCATTGTTTGCTGATGCTATTGGGTCACTAAGTCTACTAAAATAAAAATAGGGGTGAAGTCATGCCTAAATTAACAGCTTCTGAAAGAACTAAGAAAATATATTTTAAAGAAGATAAAATTGAAATTATGGACTACTATATTAAACAGAAAAATAAATCAGAATATATTGTTACTCTTATTGAAAATGATATGAATGGGTTAATTCCAGTTCCTAAAGAAGTATTTAAACAAATGCAAGATATACTATTTAAGTTACAAAGTGGTTCAATAAAAATTGAAAATATTGAAAAAGAAGAGAAAAAAGAAGTCGAATATGAATTTGCAAATAATGTATTAAATTCTTTCTTTTCATTTGATAAGTAAAATATTTGTCATAAATACAAAAATAAAAGAGATTTAGTAAAAATACTTTATCTCTTTTTTCTATTTAATTTGACAATATCTTTTATTAAATATATAAAAATAAGCAAATATTTCAATAAAAGAGCTTAATTTGATATAACGTTAAATAAGTTTGTAAAAATATTATTTAAAAATAGTTGTATTATTTTAAAAAATAATGTATAATAAAAAAAGATAAACAAGTAGGTATGAAAAAAGACCTCCTAAAAAGGAAGTCTTAACTCGTTTAATTAAAGTTGAAATTAATAAATTAGCTACCAACCAATAATAACTCAACTTGTATAAATTAGCTACCAACTAAATTTATACGATAAAACTTAATATTAATAGACTTTGTATTCTTAACCAAAAAACAAATACTAAATCCCTCGACAAGATTTATTATATGACATTTTGGTTAAGAATACAAGCACTTTTAGGAAATTTTTTATTAATTTTCAAGTATACCATATTATGGAGTCTATTATCCACAGTTTTTTAAAATTGTGATAGTGGACTCTTTTTATTTTTATTAATAAAATCATATAATTTAATACGCTTATAAAGCCTAACTTATCCAGTACGGTTAGGATCCTAATAGCAAAGCATGTGGTGTAATCTCGCCAAAGTAAACTGGCTTGAAATGAGATTCGTAATAGCCCTTAGGTGTTTTATCAAATTTAGACCTATGGTTGCTAAAAGTAAGGCTCTATCCCTTTTTTAGCATGTTTTCCTAAACTCAAAATAAAGCGTGATGTGAAGTTCGTTCACCAACCACTAATATCGTTGTGAAATGAGATTATGTTGTATATCTAAAAAAGGGAGTCGTTAACAGTAGGCGTATAAAAGCTATTGATATAAAGTTATAGGACGGCAGTTCGACATTAATTTGTGGGATGTAATTACACAGTTTTATAAAGCATGGATAACATAGTGATATTTATCTAACTTAAAGGAAAATCTCTAAGGAGAACCGAATAGAACTAACTTGTATGGGCAATGAACGGTACATTTTAGGGTTACATAGTATAGACTTACGATAAGAGTTATTTCATTAATTTGAGATAACTTTTTTATTTTTAATCTATTTTTAAAGCTACTAAGGGAGAAGTATGCCTTACAATAGGTCATCTAAGACGTTTAAATATATTGTAGATAACTTACGTGTACTAATATACTAGAATAAAATATTACAAGTATCTTTAATATTACATATATATATGTAATATTATTATAAGTAATATATAAATAACTAATAATAAAAAGATTAAAAGATAAAATATTGTTAAACTGATAAATAAAAAAATGGACAGAGTCATATTTACATCTTTTTATTATTTGTAAAGAATTTTTTGTATATTGTTTACATATAGTATAAGTCACATGGTTATATGTATGAATAAATTTAACCATAAAGTAGGTGAACTAATATAATGGAATTTTCAATAAAAACACCAGATACATATAATGGAGTAGACTTAACAAAATTAAATGACAAACAAAAACTATTTTGTGAGGAATTCGCTATTTGCAGAGTTTGGGCTATTGCTGGTGAAAAAGCTGGATATAATAGAAGATATAGTTATTTACTTAAATCAAGAGATGATATTAATGCTTACATAGCGTGGTTTATAGACACATGTAGAACGGATAAAGTAATGAGTGAACAAGAACATTTAGAAATACTAAGTTCTATCGCACGTGGTGATATTGTAACAGAGGTTGTAACACCAGCGGGTGAAATTGTTAAGAAGCGTCCAGACATTAGAGACTCAGTTAAATCACTAGAATTAATTGGTAAACATTATGGAAGCTATACAGAAAAAATTGATGTGAATGCTACACAAGTTATTACTGTTACATTTGAAGAAGAACTTTCAGAGGATGAGTTAGCAGAAGAATTTGGAATAGAATAATTAAAAATACCCCAATAAATGTAATAAAAAAGTTAAACTAGTGACTCCTCCACATTAGTTTAACTTTTTTATTACATTTATTAGAGGTGATAACTATTCCAATACAATTAAAATTACCTCCTAAATCAAAAATATTTAATGAGTCATTTTTAAAATATACTTTTAATGATAAAGAATACGATTTATTGACTGAGTATAGAACAAGAACATTAGTTTTTTATGGTGGAGGAGGAAGTGGCAAGTCAAAATTTGTAGCTCAAAGAACTATCTTAAAATGTTGTACAATGGATAATCGTAAAGTACTTGTTTTAAGAAATGTATTAGCAACAGTACGTGACTCAGTTTTTGCAGAATTTAAAAAAGTATTATCAGAATGGAAGATATCTCATGTGTCTGATATTCGAGAAACCTTTATGATGATAACATTACCAAATGGTAGTGAGATATTATTTAAAGGATATGATGATGAAGAGAAAATTAAGTCATTAGAGGGGCTTACAGACATAATTGTTGACGAGGCGACTGAAATAACAAAAGAGAAGTATGACCAGCTACATTTGCGTATTCGTAATAGGAGGGCTGGATTTAATCAGCTTATCGTTTTATTTAATCCAATAGGTAAAGATAATTGGGTATTCCCTACATTTTTTGAGGGTGATAGTCCAAGAAATTGTATTATCCATCATTCTTATTATATGGGCAATAAGTTCTTACCACCAGAATATGTAGAGTTTCTTGAAGACATGAAAACAAATAACTATAGAAAATATCTTATTTATGCTTTAGGCCAATTTGCTAGTTTATCTAAAACAATTTATGAAAATTATGAAGAGTTTGAGTTTGATGAGTATGCTTTAAGAAAATCTGGAATTACTTGTTATTTTGGATTAGATTATGGATATACAAATGACCCTACAAGCTTTGTAAAAGTCTACTGTGATGATGAAAATAAAATACTTTATATAGCAGATGAACTTTATGAAAAATCAATGCTTAATACTGATATTTCTGATTGGATATTTAAAAGAGGTTATTCAAAAGAATTAATAACAGCTGATAGTGCAGAACCAAAATCTAATGAACAACTTAGAAAAGAGGGAATTAGAAATATTAAAGGTTCTCGTAAAGGAAGAGACTCAGTAGCACATGGTATAGCCTATATACAAGAATATAAGATTTTAGTCCATCCAAGATGCCCTAACACGCTTCTGGAGCTTTCTAACTATTGTTGGTTACAAGATAAAAAAACTGGTGAATATAAAAATGTTCCCAGTCAAACTTATAATCATATTATGGATGCTCTTAGGTATGCCTTAGAAAGTAAAATTAGAAAAGGTAGAGTTAAAACTATGAATAAACGATTATTTGGATTTTAATTTTTTTAAGATATTATTAGCACTCGCTATTGTAGTTTGCTAACAAATTTATAGAAAGGAGAATGATATGAATCCGTATACAAACTGGTTTCCTAGACAGTATTTTTTAAACGATGATTTTGAAATGGGTGATGTATTAAGTATAGTTGATTTATTTCTTGAAAGACGTACTCAATATAATTTATTGTATGATTATTATATTGGTAAACAAAGTATTTTAAATAGACGTATGGAATCAGATAAGATAAACAATAAAGTGGTTAATAATTATGGAAAAAATATAGTTGATAATACTACAAATTATTTTTTAGGAAAACCAATTACATATACATCAATGAATGAACAAGGATTAGAATTACTTAAAAAAGAATTAAATCTAAATAATGTTCAAAATATTGATGTAGAACTTGGAAAAATTTCATCCATTTACGGACACGCTTTTGAAATACATTATATAGATAAAAATGGTAATCATAGATTCAAATACAGGACTCCTAAAGACGTTTTAGCGATATATTCAGCTAAAGATGATGCGATAATGCTAGTAGCTATTAACGTAGCTATTGTACAAGATTTTAAAACAAATACTGATATATTTTTAATAGATGTTTATACAGATTCTGAAATTACTTCCTATAAAAAAGAGATAGGAAAATCATTTGAAATTAGTGAAGTTAAACCCCATAAATTTGGACAAGTTCCAGTTATTGAATTTCTAGCAAACGATGAACGTCAAGGTGATTTTGAAAATGTTATTTCTATGATAGATGCTTATGATAGTGCTGTTTCAGACTCAATTAATGATATATCTTATTGGAATGATTCTTATTTAATGTTAAGAGATATGATGGGAACAGAACATGAGGATATTATTGAAATGAAGAATAATAGGGTTATTCTTGTTGATGGAAGTGGTGATGCTAAATTTATCACTAAAAATGTTAATGATACCCATGTAAATAATGTTAAACAAAGACTTACCGAAGATATTCATAAATTTAGTGCATGTCCTAATCTATCTGATGAGTCATTTGCATCTAACCTAAGTGGAACAGCTATAAAATATAAAATGATCGGTTTAGAGACAAAAACATTTATTAGAGAATGTAAATTTAAATTAGCATTAAAGAAACGTATTGAACTTCTTGTTAAAACTATGGTAGCTAAAAATGGAAATATTAATGAAATAGCTAGTTTGCCAGAAGAGGTAACAGCAGTTTTTGTAAGAAATATCCCATCAAACCTTGTTGAATTGGCCGATATAATCGTTAAATTAAGAGGGGTAGTAAGTGATGAAACATTGCGTTCACAGTTATCTTTTATTGCTGATTTAGAAAGAGAATCTAAATTATTAGAAGAGGAAAAGCTAGAACAAATGAAACAAGAAATGGAAATGGAAATGTTTCCAAAGGGTTCAACTATAGATAATTTAACTGAGGAACAATCTTATGATGGAATGAATGAATATAATTTACAAAGAATGAAAGTTAGTGAGGATTAATAATGCAAAGCTTGGATAAAAGCTTGGAGGAGCTTATGAATTCAACTATGTTTAAGGTTAACTCAGACTTTAATAAAAACTTTAAACAAATAGAAAAAGAGATAACTAAATTGCTTAGATATCTTAGTAAGTTATTTAAGAAGTATAAATATTTTAATGATGACGATAGAACTAGATTAATTAATCAGGATATTATTTCAGAAAGATTTGTTTCAAATTCTATATTTACTATCAATAGTTTAGCTGAGAAATACTCAATATTCTTAAAGGGTTCATTAGATGAAAACTTTAAGAATACGGTTAAAAAAGCTACTATTGCTTTTAATGCTGTATTAAATAGAATTTCTGAAATTAGTTTTAATGAATTTGAAGAATTTATGGTATTAAATAATACTACTTATGGTTATGACCCTTTAATTAATATCCCTATTAGGTCAAATGATTTTGTAAATGATATACAAGTAATATTACAAAATTCAATTATAGAAAATAAAAGTTTTGATGAATTAAAGAAACAAGTAATGAAACGTTCTAGTTTATTCAGACATTTTATTTTACAAGGTGCTTGGTCAGAACATTCAAGGGTAGTTAATACATCTCTTTTAATTATGTATGACAAATTAGGTATAGAAAAAGTTCAATGGCTTGATGCTACTGAACAAATTGATGTATTTAATAATAACTCCTATTTAACAATGGTTTGTGATAAATGTAGAGATTTAGCAACTGGTGGAAAATATGGAGACGGAATATACGAATTAACTATGTTTAACATTAAAAAAGACCCTAGTTTATACAACGCTGATTTTCTTATCATACCAGCTCATCCAAAATGTAGATGTATTGTTGTTCCAGTTATTTAACAATCAATTTTATAAAAATATATTAATTGAACTACTAGGGTTAAAAAACTAGTTAGGGCAAAAGGAGAATAAATTTTATGCAAACAATAGATTCAAGTCAAATTAGCAGTTCAAACATTACAGGTGGAATTACTTCCGCTACGGGTATTACAGGAACGGTGATTTCAAGTAATGATAATAATTTAAATAATTTAAGTGCTGAAAACGTTACAGCATTTATTGAAAACAATCCATCCATGTTAAAAGAACTTATGGAAAAAGACTTTGCAAAGCCTATCTTACAATCTAAGATGGACAGCCATTTTACAAAGAGTCTTGACACGTGGAAAACAAATAACTTAGATAGCTTAATTAATGAAAAAGTAAATGAACTATATCCAGCTGAAACAGAATCAGACAAACAGCTTAGAGCATTACAACAACAAGTTAATGATATGAAAGCTGAAAAACAACGTTCTGATTTAGAAGTTGTAAAAAGGGATATTATTTCTGAACAACAAATTAATAGTAAATTTACAGAATTTATTTTTGGCTCATCTAATGAAGAGATTAATGCAAATGCTGTTAAATTAAAAGAATTAATTACAGAACAAATTAATCAAGGTGTTGAATTAAGATTTAAAGAATCATCTCATACACCAAAAATAACAACTAGTAATTCTAAATCTAATAGCTCACAGCTAGAAGAATTCGATAAGATGACTATTGCACAAAGGACACAATTAAAGAGAGAGAACCCATCTTTATATAGTGAATTAGTTAGTAAATTATAAAAATAAAAAATAAGAAAAGAGTGATTAATGTATGCCTTCAAATTCAGGTTATGAAAATCCAACTGTAGCACAAAATAGCTATACAGTTGCTGGAGATTTTATTGATATTCAAGTAATTGGAGATTTTATCTCACAAAAATTAATTAAATTAGTTAAATTAGCACCATTAGCAGAAATTGACAATACTTTAGTTGGACAAGCTGGTATGACGATTACACATCCATTTTATAAATATATTGGTATGGCTCAAACTATTGATGAATTAGACCAAGTTCCAGTTGGAAACGTTGATATGGACACTTTACAAGCCACTGTAAAGAAAGCTGTAAAAGATTTAGGTTTCTCAGATGAATCTATTTTAGCATCTAATGGAGCTGTATTATCAGAGGGAACACGACAATTAGCTATCTCTATTGCGGATAAAATTGATAATGATATCGTTACATTATTTAGAGGTGCCACAACTACTCCACAGGTAACTATTTTAAACGGTGAGTTAGACTTTACACAAGCTTCATTAGCAAAATTAAAAGTAGCATTTGGTGAAGATTTAGAAGAAGCAACAGTACTTTTAATCAATTCTACTAATTACGGTAAAATATTAGCTATGCCAGAGTTCGTTGCCGTAATGCAAGGTCAAGCGTTTATGACAGGTCATGTTGGACATGTAATGGGGTTAAATATTGTTGTATCAGACCGTTTAACAGATGATGAGGCGTACTTAGTTCGTCAAGGAGCTTTTGCAATTGCTTATAAACGACATGTACAAGTTGAATCTGGTCGAGCTATGAATGTTCGTGGGTTCCGCATTGGAGCAGATGTTCATTATGTAACTTACTTACGTGATAGCTCTAAACTTGCTAAATTAACTGTAGCTGATTCTGTAACGCCCTAGTTCAAACCCTACTCCACCTATGCTATTTAGCATGACTGTAGGGGAAACTAGTAATACAGAAAATACTTTTGTAGATGAACCAATTGTTGAAATCTTAGAGGAAGTTCCACCTAAACCTAAGAAGAAACGTGGTAGACCTAAAAAGGTAAAGTTAATAGAATAAAGTATTTATAATTAAGGGCTATTACTAATGTAGTCCTTAATTATTATACTACTATTATATGTTAAAGGATGGTGTATGTCAATGTTTATTTACCCACCTAGACAAAATAATGTCATAGTAAATGATGGTATTTTAGAAAATAATATATCAGAACGTAGACCAACTCCAGTAACAGTGACTATTACTTTACTTGCAATAGCGATAGCCAATGATGCTGGTTTAGATACAGATGATGAAAACGTAAGGAAAAATATAAATAGAGCTGTAAAATCTATTTATACAAAAGTAAAAACATATTTAGGATATGAACCACCAGAAATTCTTAATGACATTATTGCTGAAATGTCTATTGTTAACTATGACAGATATTCTGATTTAACAGGACAACATAGCGATTTGACAAGACTTACACGTGGTGACTATACCGTACAATATGAGAAACAAAGGACTCCAACATCATCTGATGGACGTGTTGATTTATTTGGTGATTACGAATGGATTTTACGAAAATATAAAAAACTTAGGATGTTATAAGTATGGCTAGAATTTTACAGAATTATGCACCTATGGAAATAGAACAAACTTATTTTGATGTAATGGATATTTATAGAATGGTAGAATCAGTTCAAACAAATGGTTCAATAAAAATGGTGAGACAAGTTATTTATGAGGGAATACCTTGTGCTTATTCAGTTGGAACAAGACCCAACTTAAATAGTGTTATGGAAAATAGTTATTATAATAATGAATCTGGTTCAGCTAATAGAGTTAGAACACAACCTAGAGTATTTTGTAGTCCAGCTATTTTTCTAAAACAAGGTGATGAATTTATTATAACAACTAATTATAGATACGTTACTGTAACAGCTGGAGAACCAGTTGTATATCCATGTCATCAAGTAATGCATGTTCAAGAAGTTAGATATGCTTAAAATTTAGTGTAAAGAGGTGAGTAAAAGATTAACAAATTACTAGAAGACCAAATTGTATCAAATCTTAAAATATGGTTTCCAGATTCTAGAATTATTATTGGAAATGTAATTCAAAATGCTCTTCCAAATGATTTAATCATAACTGTTTTAGATGAAAATCCTATTCCATTATCTCATGTAGTAAGAAGAACAATTCCTTTTATACAAGTTTCTCTTTTACAAACTACTTTAGATAAAAATATAGCAAAAGAATATTTAGCAAATGCTTTAATGAGTTTTAGAATAGTTAATAGATTTTATTTATCAGAATCTTTTAATATATTTGATGTTAATAATTCTATTAATGCACAGTTTATGGTCGATTATTGGGAAGTAGTTAATCCTATTGATGATGACGAAAATCCCGGGGAAGAACCAAATAATTAAAATAATAATAAAAGAGAGAGTGATTAAATGAGTACAACTGTAATTGGGGTGCAAGAGTTATTTTATGCACTTATCCTAACTGAGGATGAAACAACAACAACTTATGAATCACCAAAACGTTTAGGATATGTACAAGAGTTAACTATTACTCCATCTACTGAGAGTGCTTCTCAATATGGAGATAATAGAGTTATTGAAACTTACACTAGTTTAGGTGCTATTGAAGTTGGGGTTACTTTAACAGGTATTGAACCAGAGATTGAAGCAGAAGTATTAGGTCATGCTTATATTGATGGAGCAACTGTTAAAACAGCTATTGACCAAGCACCTAGAGTAGCTTTATTGTATAAGCGTTTAATGGCAGATGGTTTATTCCGATATAAAGTTTTATACCGTGGACAATTTGCATTACCAGAAGAAGCAAATAATACAAAAGAAGATACTGTAACATTCCAATCAACATCTTTAACAGCAAGCTTTATCCCTCGTTTAAGTGACCAAGTATTCGAATATCAAGTAGATGAAAGAGTTGCTGAGGGTGATGCCGTTGTTCAAATTACTGAATGGTTTACAGAGGTTCAAGAACCATTAATTGATGAAAATATTACACCTTAATTAAAATATAAATAAAATTTGGAGGAAACAATTATGAAATTAACTTTATTAATTAATAATGAAAAGAAAGAGTTCACACAACCATCATTTATTCCAGCACTAGTATTTAAAGAAGCTATTATTTTATCTGAAGAATTACAGAATGATATGAAAGTAGAAACATTAGATAAAACTATTGAGTTCGTTTCTAGTAAACTTTACAATAATGGGTTTACAGTAGAGGAGTTTTGGAATGGAATTGATATAGGGGATTTATTACCTATTTTAGGTGAAGCATTAAATTCACCTATGAATCGTATTAGTGGTGTTTTAGATAAACAAAAAAACTAATTAACACCAATGTAAATATAAAAGGGAGTATGGAAAATAATGTTCCGTATTCCCTTTTAGACTTTATAAATGATTTTTATATGTCTAGGATTGATGTAAATTGGACATTAAATGAAATTGATAAAACAGACTTATTACATTGGTGTGAAATTAGTGTCTGGAAAGCTAATAAAGATTATGATGCACAATTAAGGGCTTTAGATAAAGGAAATTACTAGATTTTTATTAAGCCTTTTAAAAGAGGTGATTTAGATAGCAAGACGTAGTGGTGCAACTATGAATCATAATATTAAACCAGAAGTATTTAAAAGAAATGCCTTAATTTATGGAAAAGAGCTTGTTAATGAAGCTACATTTAGAGGTAGAGAAGTAGCTAAAGAAGAAGCTAGAATTGATACAGGAGCTTTATATCAAAGTATTATATCAGTACCAGCAGTTGTTAAAGGAAACAATATTTATGGCAAGATTTCTACAGGAATATATTATGCACATTATCAAAACTTTGGGTATATATCCGCAAGAGGTCGAGGTCATTGGGTAGAGGGTACCCACTTTATGGAAGCTGGAGGAGATGTTGCTTTAAAATATTTAAGAAATAAAGGTTCAAGTTATTTAACACAAATTACTAAAAGATAAAAGTAGGAGGTGAAATATTATATCAACTACAGAAAATTTAGAGTTAACCGTCTTTTTGAACATTGATGATGTAGAAAAGATGTTTAGAAGAGTTTTAAATGAATCAAATAAAACAACAGAACAAATAGATAAGTCATGGAAAGATATTGGTAAAGATTTAGCTGATATTTGGGGATTTTCAGGAAAAGCAGTTAAAGATTTTGCTAAAAAAGCTGGAAGTGCAATGATAGACGTTGGTAAGGATATTTTTAAAACAGGTGTTGATTATAACCAAACATTAGAAAATTCTTTAGCATATTGGACAACTATGACTGGAAGTTTAGAAGAAGCTAGAAAGAAACAAGCTGAAATACAGCAACTAGCACTTCAAACCAACTTTGATTACAAAGGTACGGATGAATTAACTAAAGTATTTGAACGTCTAGGAATTGGCGGTGATCAACTAGCTAAAAATGTTAATGCTATTGATGATGCATTATCAGCTATGGGAAAAGCTGGGGATACTAATGCTATGATGGGTGTAGCAAACGCTATATCTCAGATTGCTGGTAAAGGGAAACTTAGTGCTGAGGAAATGAATCAGTTAGCTAACCAAGGTATTGAGGGATGGCAATTAATGGCTAGGTCACAGCTTAAAGCAAAAGGTGTATTAGAACCAACTACTAAACAATTAAATGACCAAGTTATTGCATTACGAGGACAAGCAAAAGCGGGTATATCATCTGATGAAGCTATTAAATTATTGATTGATGGAATGGAATTATATAAAGGTGCTGGAGATGAAATGGCCGGTACTATGCAAGGTTTAAAAGGTAAGTTAGAAGACCTTAAACAAATATTTTCAGGACAAATTGTAGAACCATTCTTTGATGCAATAGCTAGATTAATGATGCCTTTAGTTAACGCTGGTGAAGAAATACTTAATTTACAAGCACTAGGTAAAGACTTATTTACAGGAGATGCCTTTAGTGGTTCTGATAATCCTTTCCTAAAATTCTTTGATTCTATTGCACCAACATTAGCAAATATTAATGATTTATTTTGGACAACAGTTGCTGTAGCACAAGAGATGTGGAAGGACCTTTACAGAGATGATGTTGCTAAAATGTTTCAATCTGCTATGGATGGATTAGCAAAAGTATTTGGATTTCTTAGTGATAATATGCATTTAATACTTCCAGCAATTCCAGTTATAATGAAATTCCTTTTAGCTAAAAGTGTTGTTAATAAATTTAAAGAATCATTTGGTAAACTAGATGATATTTTAAAAGCTACTACAGGTACATTTGAAAAATTAGCTGGACTAGGTAAAATGGGATGGATTAAAATTGCTATTACAGCTATAGCATTATTAGTAAAGTACTTTATGAATCTTTATAAAACTAATGAATCCTTTAAAGAAGCTGTAGATAAATTATGGGCTTCATTTAAAGAGGGATTAAAAATATGTAAAGATTTTATTTCCAATGCTTTACAAAAAATGGGTGAATGGTTTGATAAAGTTAAGGATAAAGCAAATAAGGTAAAAGAATCATTCCAAAACTTTTCTAATAATATCTCAGATAAGTTTAATGGTGCTATTGATAGTGCAAAAGAAAAACTACAAAACCTTAGAGATGGATTTCAAACAATTATTGAAGTAATTAAAAATAAACTAGCACCAGTATTTGAATTTCTAAGTAACTTAATGAATTTCCTTAGTGTATTATTCGTAAATACCGCTAAAATTATTACAATCATTCTAGTTGAATCGTTTAAATGGTTAGTAGAAAATATTAAACCAGTTATTGAAAGACTTAAAGAAGTATATGAAATAATTAAAAATAAAGTTATTTCAGTATTTGAAGATTTTAATAAAAAATTGGATGTAATTAGAGAAGTATTTGCTATTGTAGCTGATGCTATTAAACAATATTTAATTGATAGATTTAACCAAGTAAAAGAAAGAGTTGAACTAGTAATAAGTATTTTCCAAGATATTTGGGCGTATATTATGGAAAAATTAACTCCAGTATTTGAGTTCTTTAGTGGGATTATTGATAAGGTAAAAGAAACATTTACAAATCTTTATGAAACGATTAGAGATAGTGTAATTACTATTTTTGAATCTATAATGGATAAAATAAGTTTATTTATTGAAATTGGAAAACTCTGTGCAAGTTTTATTATTGATAAATTAATAATTGCATTTAATTGGTGGTATGACATTGCTAAAACAGTTTGGGGAGCTATAGCAGACCTTATTAAAATTATAGTAGAAAAATTCTTATCAATATTAGAAAATACTAAAACTAAGATAATGGAAGTTATTGATAGATTTAGAGAATTTGGAAATAAAATTAAAGAATATGTTATGGATAAAATTAAGGCTACTATAGAGGTTATACAAAAAATAGTAGACAAATTTAACTACTTTAAAGATAAAATTAAAATATATGGTATAGACCAACTAGAAAAGTTAGGTGCAAAATTTGATTGGGTAAGTGGTATTGTAGATAAATTTAAAAGAAAAATAGATGAACTAGTTAGGAAATTTCAAGAATCAAGAATTGGTCAATTAGTTGGTGAAATTGGTGATGCATGGAATAAATTAGCAGGACGTTCTATAACAATTGATACAGATTTAAATAATGAAAATAACCCTTTAGGAACATTTAGTTATCAAGGTTCTGGATTAGGTAGAAATGCCTCAGGTTTATTAAGTCCAGATATAGGTGCATTAAGAACTTTTGCTAATTCTTCTGTTAGAAACTTAGGTGAATCTACAAATGAAAATGGCACTGGAAATAATTATTATAATGTTAATGTATCTATTGAAGCAAAAGGCCTATCACTAGAAAATAGTTCAGAACGTTCTAAAATAGCTGGAATGTTAGCTAAGGATATGGATAGAGCTTTATTTAATAGGATGCAATCTAATAAATTAGGAAGAGGGATGGTGTAGATATGTTAAGTATTTTAATAAACGATATTGATTTATTTCAAGAGTATAAATTATCTACTCCAGAACGTCCTAATATTCCAACTCCACAAATGAGATATAAAGTTATTGAAGTTGAGGGAATGGACGGTTCTTATACACAAGAAATAGGTTACTCAGATATATCTTTCTCAATCAATTTTAATGTAATAAAAAGAGGAACTAACATAAAAGCTTTATTAAGAACTCTAAAAGGTTTATTTATGAATGCTAATAAACTGGTATTTACAGATGAGTTAGACATGTTTTATAAAGTAAAAAGGATTACAATAGGTGATATTCAAAATGAATATATTACTTATGGATATTTTACAGTAAATTTTGAATGTGATCCATTTACATATGAAAGTAATGTTCAGGATATTTCTAATTTAACTGGAAATCTAACTATTACAAATAATGCAACCTATAAATCTTTACCTATTATTACCGTAGAGTATACAGCTAATTCAACTATAACATGGAATGGAAATATTATTGAATTAATGACTAGTCCAACTAATGAAATCACTATTAATAGTACAATTAAAGATGCTTACTTTACTAATATTAATATGAATAATTATATGAAAGGTAGTTTTCCTATATTAGAAGTTGGTGATAATATTATTTCATTTAGTAGTAGTATTTCTGGAATAACTATTTCTCCAAATTGGAGGTGGTTATAAAATGTCAATAACTATTTACAAACCAGATGAGACAGACTTTACACATAATGGACTTGGATTGTTAGATAATAGATTAATTGATATTGAAGTATTTGAGGAATTTAACGGAGAATATACAGCTAGTTTTACATATCCATTAGGTGGAAAATTGTCATCTTACATCATTGGTGATGCACTTATAAAGTGCTTTACACCAAATGGTTTACAATTATTTAGGGTAAAAGAACTTAACCCTAGTATGGGAATCATTAATGTAAAAGCTTACCATATATTTTATGATTTATTAGATAACATGGTTATGGATATATACCCTTATAACATGAATGGTCAGCAGGCATTAAATACAATACTTAATGGAATGGTAACCCCACATAATTTTACAGCAAGTTCTGATATAGGTTCTTCATCAAGTGATGGTAGCGATTCCTCAGATGAAAATGCTAGTGCTAGGATTATTCGTAAAAATGGTGTAGATGCAATTATGGGTGATTCTAAGAATACGTTTATTTCAAGATGGGGTGGAGAACTTCTTAGGGATAATTTTAATATTATTATAAATAAAGCTATAGGAGCTGATTACGGTGTCCAAATAAGACATAAAAAAAACCTTGTTGGATATCAAGGACAAATAGATTATTCAAGTGTTGTTACTAGGATTTTACCTCAAGGATTTGATGGAATATTTTTAGTTGATACACCAGCACAAAATATTAATGGAGCTTTTGTTAATTCGCCTTTAATAAATAACTACATTAATCCTATACATAGAGTATTTAAATATGAGGATATAAAAGCTTTTGGAACCCCTAATGTACAAGATGATGACCCTGATGCTGTTACATTAACACAAGCTAGAGCAATGCTGTTACAAAGAGCTGAGGACGAATACTCCATAAATAAAGTGGATATTCCTACGGCTAGTTACTCAGTTAGTTTTGTAGATTTAAGAGATACTATTGAGTATAAAGACTTTCAAGTTTTAGAAAATATTGGTATATGGGATTATGTAACTGTAATACATGAAGAAGATAATTTTGAAATAAATGCTAGAATGAGAAGTTATACTTACAATCCTATTTTACAAAGTTATAATCAAATAACTTTAGAAACTGAGTTAAATAACTTTACAGGAAGCTTTATAAATGATAACAATAATCTTAACAATATTATTAATGATTTAGGTGATAATCTTAACCATACTTTACAAACAGCAGATGGGAAAAATACCATTTATTATGGAAATAATGTCCCAGAAAACCCTAGAGAAAATGACTTGTGGTATAAAATGAATGGTGAATTATTTGAAATGTGGAGATTTGATGGTACTAATTGGACTCTAGCAGTTGGGGATATGACAGGTGAATTAATATCGGCACAAGTTAATAATATTCTTAATGACCTAGATATTTTACAAGATGATTTAGATACTAATACTCAAAATATTGAGGATTTACAAAATGATTTAGCTGATAATCAAGAAGCTTTAGATAATCTTTCTAATGAACTTGGTATCACAAACAGTAATCTTGAAGATTTACAAGATGACTTAGATATAACAAATGATAATTTAGATGACTTAAAAGAAGCCTTAGATGCAACTAATTCCAACCTTGCTAATGCACAATCACAAGTTGATGATGTTCAAGATATCATGGAAGACTGGAGTTGGGGAGATACCGTTGAAATTGATGGTGGTAAAATTAGAGCTGGAACAATTACTGCTAGAGAAATACTTGCTGGTTCAATTACAGCTTTACAAATAGCTACAGGAACTATTACTTCTAATGAAATAGAAACAGGAACTATTACTGCTAATGAAATAGCTACAGGAACTATAACTGCTTTACAAATAGCAAGTGGGACAATTACCGCTAATGAAATAAAAACAGGAACTATTACTTCTAATGAAATAGAAACAGGAACTATTACTGCTAATGAAATAGCTACAGGAACTATAACTGCTTTACAAATAGCAAGTGGGACAATTACC
>JGI996J12353_1000021_pt1 | contig 60074 bp, 52 predicted proteins | sample IntmicLarv5ML5BL_FD_12353 | JGI IMG/M metagenome (IMG submission 12353) | reverse complement strand
GGGTTGGACACAAAAAAGGGACAACAAACTGGACACCATACCATACTGGTTTCTTATATAGAAAAAGCAAGATTTTATCATCCTCTCGTTCCATTACAATGAAACTGTTGTTCCAATACGATGAGACAAAATTACCTTTCACTATTTCAAAGAAGTGAAACTAAACTTCGTCTTTACCGTTGTTGTTTTAAACAAAAGATAATTATGGGGCTCTTTCTTTATTTTGTAATCTCCAATACTGCCGGACAATGGTCTGAATGGACAGCTTCGTTTAGGATATATGCTTCTTTTATTTGTGGTTTCATTATTTCTGTTACCATACAATAGTCAATCCGCCAACCTTTGTTTTTTGCGCGCGAATTAAAGAAGTTACTCCACCATGTATATTGTTGTTTCTCCGGATTCAAGTAACGGAATGTGTCGATATATCCTGCTGATAGAAAAGAAGTCATCCATTCACGTTCTTCAGGAAGGAAACCGCTGTTTTTTGAATTTCTTTTTGGGTCATGGATGTCAATCGGTTCATGACATATATTATAATCCCCACATAATATTAATTTAGGGCGTGTCTGCTTTAGGTTTTCGACATATTTCAAGAAATCATCCAGCCAAGCCATCTTAAACTCTTGGCGTATATCGCCGCTTGTTCCGGAAGGGTGGTAAGCACTTACTATTGAAATATCCCCAAAATCAGCACGAATAAATCGACCCTCATTATCATATTCTGATATTCCTATACCATATTCCACATGATCAGGTTTGCATTTGGAAATAATTGCTACACCGCTATAGCCTTTCTTCTGAGCACAATACAGGTAGCTATGATATCCTAATTCCTCAAAAACGGCTGCGGGAAATTGCTCTGGTTGTAGCTTTGTTTCCTGAATACATAGTACATCCGGTTGTTCTTGCTGAATCCACTCGCCGATGCCTTTTCCTACTGCTGCTCTTAGTCCATTTACGTTGTATGTTACTATTTTCACCTTGATAATGATTTAAGATTCTCTTTCAAAGATACAATATGTGTTCAATTTTAAAAATCAAATGCTTATTTTTACAGAATAAAGCACAGAAAATGACAGAATACATCGATTATATATACGAATTGCTGGAAGATACAGAAATAACGACTTATACAGCAGCATTGAAGTTATTCATTAGTTTTTTATTAGGAGCAGTTATTGGTGTTGAACGACAAATGCGCAGGCGTAATGCAGGTATGCGTACTTTCACTCTTATTGCGATGGGTTCTACTGTTGCAATGCTTATCTCTATATGGATACCACAATGCTATCCCGATTTTTTGAATGGAGATCCTGGGCGAATTGCTGCCCAAGCACTTACAGGTATTGGTTTTCTTGGGGCAGGTGCTATTATACAAAGTCATGGAAGTGTACAAGGTCTAACCACAGCAGCTTGTATATGGGTTATGGCGGCTGTTGGTCTTGCCGTTGGTGCCGGAATGTATGTTGCAGCAGTTATAACCACTTTCTTTTCTCTGTTTGTCCTGATGACATTTGAGCGAATAGAGAAACGAATGTATTTAGCTGGTGTAAATAAAACACTTATAATAACGTGTTCAGTATCGACTCCCGACCTTAAACTTATCCGACATACTTTGAAAGAACAAAAGGTGTATATAATAAGTCTCTCTTATGAGCAAGACTATGATACAAATACATCCATAATTACTTACAAAGTAAATGCGGATATAAAGTCTTCCTACTCTGCTCTATTTGCAGAAATCCGAAAGTTAGGATATGTTTCTAATATAAAGCTGCTTGCTTAATATTCGTAATCTACACAAGCTCTGTCAGCCTTTACTGGACCGATTAGGCTTTTAGCTACTGCCACGTGATCCGGATGAATTGCGTAGGTGTTTACATCTTCAAGTGAGTCAAAGTCTGTAGTAAGGACAAAATCCCATGTCTCAGCAGGGTTGCAGTTGAAATCAACACGAATAGCCTTTAATACTTCGATTTTGTCAAGCAAGCTTTCCAATCCCACTTTAATCTCTTTCAACTGAGCCATTTTAGCTTCCTGTGTTTCAAACTCGATAAGTTTGAACATTACAATGTGTTTTACCATAATCTTTTTTTTACCCCAAAGATACAATTTGTGTGAAAAAATACATAAAGCAAATGATAATGCTTTGTATAATGTAAAACATAAATCAATGAATAAATGCAGTATATAAGTTGTTTAGAAGGAAATCGAGGGGTGACTCAGAGTTTGTGGATATGTTAAATAACATAATTTTGCTTGTTTGTTTACCAAGTAAGCCTTACATTTACGCCGTTAAAAGTGAAAATCATTATTCTTAGCGAAGAATAATATTTCGCTTACATCCTGAAACTCAGGAGTCAGAGTATAAGAAACACAATGTTTTTCTCTGATTAGGTTTAACGTAAATTTTATTATATGAAAGTAAGAACTTATGTTCTCATTGTGCTTGTTGGGATAATTACAATATCAGCAAACACGAAAGAGTCAAAATCTGTTGTTGGTGTAAACCTTGGCGATTTAGCTCCGAGAATAAAGTCTTTAGGAAGTGAAATTGACTTCCAAAACGAGAGTGGGCGTTATACGTTAGTATGTTTTTGGGCTGCTTACAATGCAGAATCACGCGTACAGAATATAAGGCTCTCTAATGAGGTTAAAAAATGGAGTTCGGATGACATTGTTATGTATTCTATCTCTTGTGACGAAAACAAGACGATATTTGAAGAGACAATAAAAATTGACAAGCTCGACATGGCAAATCAATTCAATGAATCCGACCCAAAGTCAGTCTTATACAAACAGTATAGGGTAAACAAAGGGTTGAAGAGTTATTTGATTAACGAAGATGGGATAATCATAGCAGTTAATCCCTCTCTTGAGAAGCTGACTGAATATTTAAGAAAAGGTTAATATTCATTTTATTATCTAAGAAGGATATCCGAACAGGGTATCCTTTTTTTATGTTCATCTTTTTTGTGAGTTATTTGTCAATTAGTCTATTCTTGCCTTTTTCGATGGGTCTTTCTTGTATTCGAACATCAGATTGATATGCTTTTTTATGACTCTCTCTTCAGATAGAGTAGGGAGGTCGTTTTGTTTGAAATATCCTACATCAAGAATATCGAAAGTTGTACTAAGATTACCATCTTTTACTTCACATTGAATAAATATTTTATAGACATAATGCAGTGCAGGAGGGTATGGATGGCATCTTTTATCCAAAACGGCAAGTAGGCGTATTGGTCGGACATTCAAACCGGTTTCTTCTTGCACTTCTTTTACGACACCCTCAGTTGGGGAGTATCCCACTTCTGCCCATCCGCCGGGCAAAGACCACTTATTATCAGCTTTTTCTTTAACCAATAAGATTTCGTCTTGTTCATTAAAAATGACTCCTCTTACGTCTACTTTTGGAGTAATATATTCCTTCTCTATTGTAAAACTTTCTGCAATAACAGATGGTTTAACATTAGTAATAAGAGAGGTCATGGAATTACTGATGTCAAGTAGTTCATTATAGCGGTCTGTATCATATTCATTTGTGGAATAGATTAATCCGACCTGAGCCAATGCTCTGATACGTTTAATTTTCTCAAATAGTTCGATTTCTTTATTCATAATAGTATGTCTTTATTATTAAGGAACGAGGTTATGTTCGTTTTATTTGTTAATAATTAACATATTTACTTGTCTCTTTTTTCTACTTTTATATATCAAAATTTATATCTGTTATTTTATGAGGAAGCAAATGCTATGTTTTGTTTTTCTTTTAGTATTCAATACTCTTTGGGGACAAAACAAAATATCGGGGATAGTCTTGGGTGAAGCAAGCAAACTGCCTATTGAGTATGTTAATATTGGGATTGCAGGGAAGAATATAGGAACTGTTACAGATGAAAATGGAAAATTTCATCTCTCGATAGATTACCAATTTGAAGAAGACTCTTTATTGTTTTCATGTATTGGTTATGAGTCTTATTCCCTTAAAATCTCGTATATTAAGGAAGGTCATATTGTAAATTTGAAGGAGAAACAGTACGATTTAAATGAGGTTACGGTTAGACCACGAGTCTTTAAGGAGCGAATCTTGGGAGTAACTACAAAATCGAAAATGATGACAGCAGGTTTTAGTGAGAATCACCTTGGATACGAATGTGGTATATTAATGAAAGCGAAGAAACAATCGAGAATTAAAAGGGTAGATGTCAATATTGCCAGATGTGATTATGATACAATCTTCTATAGGTTAAATATATATGAGGTTAGGGGGAAAAATGAGTTTGAAAACATTTTGAGGGAACCGATATATGTGAATGTGCTAAAAAAAGATATCAAAAAAAATACTTTACAGATTGATTTGGCATCGCGAAACATTGTCGTTGATGGGAATTTTCTCGTAACATTGGAACATATTAAAGATGTGGGAGAAGGTAATTCCTTAAGTGTCTTATTCCCTGTAAGTTTGAAACAAAAGACATATTATAGAAAAACAAGTCAGGGAGATTGGGGTAGTGTGCCTATTGGAATAAGCTTAAGCGTTGTAGCAGATGTTGAAAGATAATAAACTTTGTGTAAGTCTGCATTTACACTTATCTTTGAGGCGAGATATGAAAAAAATAACGTTCTTAATAATATTATTGTTCTCTTCTTTGACCTTGATGGCTCAACAGCAGCTTTCAGAGGATGCAGAGATTAGCGTTTTGGTTTGCGGACCATCTCATGATGCTGCCTTTACTCTTTATGGTCATGCTGCCTTGCGTGTGAACGACCCTTCACAAAAGATTGACATTATATTCAATTACGGTATATTCGACTTTACTGCACCTAATTTCATATATCGATTTGCTAAAGGTGAAACCGATTATAAATTGGGGATTGCTAACTTCTTAGATTATATTTTTGAATATCAAATGAGAGGAAGTTTGGTGATGGAGCAAGTGCTTAATCTTACTCACCAAGAGAAAAACGCGATCTGGACAGCTTTATTGATTAATTATCAACCGGAGAACAGGGTATATCGTTATAACTTTTTTTTTGATAATTGCTCCTCGCGACTTGCCGATATAATAGAGCAGAACACAAGCGGGGATGTAGTTTATAGCACTTCGGAACAGGATCCCCAATACACTTTTCGAGATATTATAAATCACTGCACCAGGGATCATAAGTGGCTCACATTTGGTTGTGATCTGGCACTTGGTAGTCCAACTGACCGTATTGCCACTCCTCATGAAATGATGTTCATACCTGAGTTTCTTGCAAGTGCATTCGATAAGGCTGTTATTCAGCGCGCCGATGGTAGTGTTGTGCCATTAATAAAGGAGACTATAATACTTTCCGAATTTGACCCTGAAGAAAATTATCCAACAAAAGAAGTTATTACACCATTATTGTCAGCTATAGTACTTCTTTTGACGATTTTGGCAATTACTTATGCTGGTTGGCGTAAAAATAAATACAGTCGATTCTTAGATATCACTTTGTTTTTCATAGCAGGAATAGGAGGGTGTGTACTGTTCTTTTTAGCCTTCGTTTCTGTTCACCCCGCTGTATCTCCAAACTGGTCTCTTATGTGGTTACACCCGCTACACTTGCTTGGAGTGGTGTTCTTTGCTGTAAAAAAGCTAAATAAGGTGGCAAATTGCTATCATTTTATTAACTTTGTGGCACTTGCATTTTTTGTATTTGGATGGAGTTTTATTCCACAGCAAATGAATGTAGCGTTTATCCCTTTGGCACTGGTTTTGTTTATAAGATCAACATACGCAGTGTATAGAGTTTTAAAAACAAATAAATGAGACGATTATTAACCTCGCTTATAGCGATTCTTGCAGTAACAAACATGGAGGCTCAACAGCAGTCGCCAAAACTTGTTGTCTGCATTACCGTAGATCAGCTAAAGGGAGATTATATAGAATACTTCTACAACACCTTTGGTGAAGGTGGTTTTAAGAGGTTGATGAACGAAGGACGAGTGTACAACAATATTCGTTTTGAGTTTTCCAATGTGGATCAGGCCACAGCCTTCGCCACAATGTTTACAGGCAGTAATCCATCTTATAACGGTATCTCCGGTACTCAAAAATATGATTTTGCAAAGGGGCGAGCTGTTTCATCATTGCATGATGCAGACTTCTTAGGCAATTATACGAGTGAGAACTATTCGCCTAAGGCATTACTTGCATCAACAATTGGTGATGAACTAAAGATTGCTTCAAAAGGCAGGAGTGATGTCTTTTCAATAGCACCCGATGCAGAAAGTGCAATCATTTCCGCAGGTCATGCAGCCAACGGGGCTTTCTGGATGGATGATTATAACGGTAAATGGGCTACTACGACTTACTATAAAGGCTTACCTTGGTATGTAGATCGTTATAATAATGGAGCGGAATCTCTTGCTGCACGCATGGATATGATGACGTGGACTCCATCCTTGCCGATAGATAAACTGAACGCATTCCCTTATACACTCGAGAGTTCTGCATTTAGATATACCTTCAACTCTAAGCGTGGAGACAGTTATCTTAGATTTAAAACATCACCATTTATTAATAGTGAGATTAATCGTCTTGCCTTGCAGTTTCTTGAGTATGGAGGCTTTGGTACTCGATCATATCCGGATATGTTGGCTATTACATACTATGCCGGAAGCTATAGCGGTTTAGCCTCTAATGATTACACTCGTGAGATACAGGATGCTTATTATAAGCTGGATAAAGACCTTGAACAACTTCTTAATGCTATCGACAATAAGGTTGGTCTTGCAAATGCTTTGATTGTATTTACAGGTACAGGATATTATAAAAGCGAAGAAGTATACCCTGAAGGTCTGTTGCCTCTTGCGGGAGGAGTCTTTCATCCGAGGCGTTGTGTAGCCTTGCTTAATATGTATCTGATGGCTATGTACGGTCAGCAGAATTGGGTGAATGGTTATTATAACAATCAGATATTCCTGAATCGTAAGGCTATCGAAGATGCTAAGATTGAGCTTAGAGAAGTACAATCTAAGGCTGCTGAATTCATTCGTGAGTTCAGTGGTGTGCAAAAAGTCTCTACTGATCATGATTTGCGCACAGGCAATTGGAACGAAGGAACGGCATCTCTTCGTAATGGTACACACCATCTTGGTCGTGGAGATATAGTTCTGGAACTACAACCAGGCTGGAAAATAAGTGACGAAAACCAAAAAGAACAACCGATTGTCCGTAATAATGCGGTTGTAACTCCTCTTATATTTTTAGGAAATGGCATTAAACCTGAGCATATCTACCGTGAGGTAAAGGCTACAGAGATTGCGCCAACAATAACTCATGTGTTAAGAATCAGACCACCAAATGCAAGTCGTGATTTACCACTTACTGAGTTTACGAATAGAAAATAACGAATAATAAATTACACAATATACAAGTATGGGATTTAATGAATTTATGACGAAGCTGTTCGGCAATAAATCTCAACGTGACCTAAAGGCCATAACGCCTTACGTTGAGAAAGTGAAAGCAGCTTATCCGGCAATCAAGGAATTGTCTAATGACGAACTACGTGCAAAAACAGAAGAAATAAAACAACGCATTCAAGACTATGTTGCTGATGAACGTGCAAAGATTGCTTCTTTGCGTGAAGGTATAGACGATAAAGAGCTTGAAGAGCGTGAAGCAATATGGGCTGAAGTCGATAAGATAGAGAAGATTGTTACAGAGAAGTTGGAAGTTATACTTGAGGAAGTGCTTCCGGAAGTATTCTCTATTGTAAAAGATACTGCTCGTCGTTTCACTGAGAATGAAGAGATCGTTGTTACAGCTACTCCATTTGACGGAACATTGGCTACAAAGTATGACTTCGTACATATTGACGGAGATAAGGCGATATATAAGAAGCGTTGGACCGCCGGAGGTAATGAGATCGTTTGGGAGATGGTTCACTACGACGTACAATTGTTTGGTGGAGTAGTGCTACACAAAGGAAAGATTGCTGAAATGGGAACAGGGGAAGGTAAGACTTTGGTTGCTACGCTGCCTGTATTCCTTAATGCTCTTACTCGCAATGGTGTCCATGTAGTTACTGTGAATGATTATCTATCTAAGCGTGACTCGGAATGGATGGGGCCGATTTATATGTTCCATGGTTTGTCGGTAGACTGTATCGACAGGCATCAGCCTAACTCAGATGCTCGTCGTGCGGCTTATAACGCGGATATTACGTTTGGTACTAACAACGAATTTGGCTTTGACTACCTTCGTGATAATATGGCGATTAGTTCTAACGACTTGGTGCAACGTAAGCACAATTATGCGATTGTCGATGAAGTTGACTCCGTATTGATTGATGATGCACGTACTCCGTTGATTATCTCAGGACCGATACCACGTGGAGAGGAGCAATTGTTCGAACAATTCTGTCCTAATGTTGAAGTTGTAGTAAATGCACAAAAGAATTTTTGTACGAAATTGCTGACAGAGGCTAAACAAAAAATCAGTAGTGAAGATCAAAAAGTTGTAGATGAAGGTTTCCTTTTGCTATATCGTTCATACAAGGGATTCCCTAAAAATAAAGCTCTCATTAAGTATCTTAGTGAGCAAGGTATAAAGGCGGGAATGCTCAAGACGGAAGGCGTATATATGGAGAACAATATGCGTAATATGCATGTTGTTACATCAGATCTTTACTTCGTTATTGATGAAAAGAATAACAGCATTGAGCTGACAGACAAGGGTATCGATTTGCTTACCGGTAAGACAGACGACCCTAATTTCTTTGTACTACCTGATATTACTACAGAGCTATCCCAGCTTGAGAATGTAAAAGGCAGCGAAGAAGAAACTCAAGCTAAGAAGGATGAAATCTTGTCAAACTTCTCTGTGAAGAGTGAGCGTGTTCATACTATCAATCAATTGCTAAAGGCTTATACTTTGTTTGAAAAAGACGACGAATACGTTGTTATGGATAATAAGGTAATGATTGTCGACGAGCAGACAGGTCGTATCATGGACGGTCGTCGTTACTCTGACGGTCTGCATCAGGCGATAGAAGCTAAGGAAGGCGTTAAGGTAGAAGCTGCGACACAAACATTTGCGACTATCACTTTGCAGAACTACTTCCGTATGTACAATAAGTTGTCTGGTATGACGGGTACTGCAGAAACAGAGGCAGGTGAGCTTTGGGATATCTACAAATTGGATGTTGTTGTGATTCCAACCAATCGTCCGATTCAACGTATAGATATGAACGACCGTATCTACAAAACTAAACGTGAGAAGTACAATGCAGTTATCGAAGAGATCAGCACATTAGTTGAAGCTGGTCGTCCGGTTCTTGTTGGTACGACTTCGGTTGAAATATCTGAGTTGTTGAGCCGTATGCTTAGTCTTCGTAAGATTGATCACAATGTGTTGAACGCTAAATTGCACCAAAGAGAAGCTGACATCGTTGCTCAGGCTGGTAAGAGTGGAACGGTTACGATTGCTACAAATATGGCAGGTCGTGGTACCGACATCAAGCTCTCGGCAGAAGTTAAGGAAGCAGGAGGTTTGGCAATCATCGGTACAGAGCGTCATGAGAGTCGCCGTGTAGACAGACAGTTACGTGGTCGTGCCGGTCGTCAGGGTGACCCGGGTTCTTCTGTGTTCTTCGTCTCTTTGGAAGATGATCTTATGCGTTTGTTTGCTTCTGAGAAGATTGCAGGTTTGATGGATAGACTTGGCTTTAATGATGGCGATGTGCTGGAACATAGTATGCTAAGCAAATCCGTAGAGCGCGCTCAGAAGAAAGTTGAAGAAAATAACTTCGGTATCCGTAAGCGTTTGTTGGAATATGATGATGTGATGAACTCGCAGCGTACCGTTGTGTATACTCGTCGCCGTCATGCTTTGATGGGCGAACGTGTGGGGCTTGATGTTCTGAACACAATATATGACACTTCCAGAGCGATAGTCGAGCAGCATCCTGAATCAATGGACTATGACGATTTCAAATTGGAACTATTCAAAACGTTCGCAATGGAGAGTCCGTTTGAAGAAGGCGAATTTGGCGGAAATCTTGATAAAAAGACAGATCACTTGTTCGACGAAGCTCTGAAGACGTTCAAACGCAAGATGGAGCGACTATCTCAGGTCGCTAATCCGGTAATCAAACAAGTGTATGAAAACCAAGGCGCTCAATATGAGAATATCATGATACCTATCACAGACGGTAAGCGTATGTACAATATCTCATGTAATCTGAAAGAGGCTTACGATACAGAATGTAAGGCTATTGGAAAAGCGTTCCAAAAATCAATCATTCTTCATACTATTGATGAATCTTGGAAAGAGCATTTGCGTGGAATGGACGAATTGCGCCACTCTGTTCAAAATGCCAGCTATGAGAATAAAGATCCATTGCTTATCTATAAATTGGAATCGTACAACCTATTCAAGAACATGGTCGACACGATGAACCGTAAGACAGCTGCTGTTCTTATGCGTGGGCAAATCCCTGTTCGTGACGAATCAGCAGACGATCAACAGCGAGTAGCTGTAAGAGAGGCTGCTCCGGAGCGTAAGCAGGATATGAGCCGTTACAGCACAGGTCGAAGTGACGCAGCAGGAGGTAATATGCCGCCATTGCCAAACACTCAACCGCAGCGTAACGAGCCAATGCGTGCTGAAAAAAGAGCCGGTCGTAACGAGCCATGCCCTTGCGGAAGTGGAAAGAAGTACAAAAACTGCCACGGACAAGGACTGTAAAACACCTATCCAGAAGCATTTTAAGAATAAAAGGGATTGTCCGAAAATAATAACGGACAATCCCTTTTCTCTTTTAAAACAAGAAAGAATGCAAGTCGAAATTTTGCAAATTGGTCTATTTCGAAAGTAGAAATATGCCGAATTTCCGCAGTTTGGTCTGTTTGAAAGTGAAAACAGACTAAACTTCGAGAATTTAACGTGTTTTTACTTTAAAAGAGACCAAACTTCGAGAGCTTAACGTGTTTTTACTTTCAAACAGACCAAACTTCGAGAGTTTAGCGTGTTTTCACTTTAAAAGAGACTAAACTTCGAGAGTTTAACGTGTTTTCATTTGAAAAGAGACTAAACGTCGGGAGTTTATTACTTAGAAAAAAATAATTACTGAGATTTTCTGGTTGGGAAGGAGAGGATATGCAATGTTACCAGAATATTGACTATCATGATGATAATTCCTATCCAGACATTGCCGACTATGATGACTGAAATTATTGTCGATATCCACATTACCGATATGGAGACAATCTTTGAGCGAAGCGTGATCGATCTGTCGACAAGGAATCCTTTGACATAAGAGCCGAATACATCATTGGATAATGCTTTATTGTATAATTTTTCCGAACTGCGTATATAAAACCAGCAAGTAAGTAGCCAGAATGGGGTTGTAGGAAGCAATGGTAAGAACAGTCCGATAGTTCCCAAGACTAAAAAGACTGTTCCTAAAATAATATACAATAGCTTTTTAGTGCCGTTCATTATTCAAAGTGAAAGCGTTCTATCTCCTTGATATCTTTGAGGGAGTTAAGCATTCCGTTTAGGAAATCTGCCGCAGGCATCGCTTTCTTTCCTGCTATTTGAATATGCTTGAGACGAATAAAACCGTCTACTGTAGCAACATCCAATGTGTTTTTGTCTACTAATGTCAATGCTCCAACCTCCAGTTTGTGGCGTTTTATCCTCTTCTCTGCATCATATATTTTCATTGTGGTACGAGTACCATCTGGGGATACGAATTCACTCCATGCAGCAGGATATGGGGATAGTCCACGAATGAAATTGTATATATTGTTGGACGCAGAGTCCCAATTTATCCTACAAGTTTCCTTAAAAATCTTTGGAGCATGATGAAGTTCGGTTAGCGAACTGCAAAGATTTTCCTGTGGTATAGAGTCAGTCTTTCCCTCGATGATCATATCAACCGTTTTGGTGACGAGCTTAGCTCCGATAGTCATCAGTTTGTCGTGAACCGTGCCTGCATTATCCGTTTCGGAAATGGGTATTCTTTTTTGAGCAATTACTCCTCCGGTATCGATCTCGTGATCAAGGAAGAATGTCGTTACTCCGGTCTCCTCTTCGCCATTAATAATTGCCCAGTTGATCGGTGCAGCACCGCGATACTTAGGCAGGAGAGAGGCGTGCAGGTTAAACGTGCCAAGGTGAGGCATATTCCAAACCACCTCAGGAAGCATACGGAAGGCAACAACAATCTGCAAATCTGCCTTGAATTCCCTAAGGCTATTTAGAAAATCTTCATCCTTCAACTTCTCAGGACATAGTGTAGGAATGTTTACGGATTCGGCATAAACCTTTACCGGACAAGCTATCGGCGTACTCATGTGTCTGCCGATGAATCTGTCAGGCGTAGTCACTACGCCAACAACGTTGTAGTCATTCTCCACCAACGCACGCAGACTTTCTACTGCAAAGTCCGGTGTTCCCATATATACTATTCGCAAATCCTTCTTATTCATTTTTATAATTTCCTGAAAAATTATCTACTAACACTTCTCTATAAGAGTTGAATATTTTAGACTTAGACAAAAAGCCTAAATAGCGTCCCTCTTCATCTACTACAGGCAGGTTCCATGCTTTGGTATCATCGAATGTCCGCATGATACTGTCCATTGACATATTTGTATAAATCTTAGCAGGAGCAGAAATCATAAAACTCTCCACCTTGTAACGTTCGTACAATTCAGGGCGGAACATTATGTTACGAATATCATCCAACAGCACGACGCCCATTAGTACACCGCTTTTATCGGCAACAGGGAAGACGTTACGAGTACTTTTTGCGACAGCTTTAACCATATCACCAAGAGACATTTCCGGCAATACGCTGATGAAGTCTTTCTCTATAAGAGTATTAATATTCAGCAATGTTAACACCGCCTTGTCCTTGTGATGGGTAAGTAATTCGCCTTTCTGTGCAAGACGCATAGAATAAATACTATGCGGTTCAAACATCAGTATTGTTATGTATGAACTGATCGAAACAATCATCAGAGGCAGGAATAAATCATATCCTCCGGTAAGTTCCGCGATAAGGAATACGCCTGTTAGCGGAGCGTGCATAACCCCAGCCATAACTCCTGCCATGCCAAGCAGGGCGAAGTTTTTTTCTGAGACGAAGGTCCCGAACGGTATATCATTAGCTATGCGAGAGAAGATAAACCCAGAGATACCACCGAGGAATAAACTTGGTGCGAATATACCACCGACACCGCCTCCGGCATTCGTTGCACTTGATGCAAAGACCTTAGTAAGTAATATCATAGAGAGGAATATCACGATTCCCCAGTAATTGTCGCCAAGCCTTTGAAACGGACTATGATCTATTATATGGAGATACTGCCCATTGAGCAGCGAACTGATAGTGCCATAGCCTTCGCCATAAAGAGGAGGGAATAGGAATATCAGCAAACTTAAGGTTATACCTGCTACGAGAAACTTCTTCCAATAAACGCCGAGACCACGATACATACCTTCGACCTTACTCATCACACGAGTAAAGTACAGAGATACTAGTCCGCAAAAGATACCCAATAGAAGTACGTAAGGGATTCTTTCCACCTCAAAAACCTCTGTTTGCGAGAACCTAAACATAGCCTCCGTTCCCATAACTACATAGGACACAGTCGCCGCAGTTACAGACGAAATCAGAAGTGGCAGAACAGACGTCATAGTAAGGTCGAGCATGAGTACCTCGATAACGAACACAAGCCCCGCAATCGGTGCTTTGAAGATACCGGCAACTGCTCCGGCAGCCCCACAGCCTACGAGTAGCATCAACGTTTTCTGTTCCATCTTAAACAGACGTCCGAGATTCGAACCGATAGCTGCACCGGTTAATACAATAGGAGCCTCCGCCCCGACAGAACCACCGAAACCGATAGTAACGGAGCTTGCAGCAAGTGACGACAATGTGTTATGTCCCTTTATGCGGCTCTTACGTTGTGATATCGCATAAAGAATCTTTGTAACCCCGTGACTTATGTCATCACGCACTACGTACTTAACGAATAAGCCTGCAAGCAGAATCCCGATAACAGGATATAGCAGTAGCAGGTAGTTAGCACTGTCGGCAGAGAAATTGCCTGTCAGTAGTCGTTGTATTAAGTGGATAGTTTTCTTTAGGGTAATAGCCGAAATCGCGGTACAGATACCAACGATAAAACTAATTATCAGAATGAATGTTCTCTCCTTAATATGCTTCTCTCTCCATAAGAGAAACTTGTAAAATGTATCTTTTATTGTCATCATATTCCTTTGCCTGTTACTACGGTCCTTATTGTGTATAGAAGAATTGTTATATCGAATAATAGCGACATATTCTCGTAATACAATATATCGTATGCTAATCTTTCAATCATTTCGTCCACATTACGTGCATATCCGTACTTCACCATTCCCAACGATGTTATTCCCGGACGAACGTTGTGTATTAAGTAATAATAAGGAGCTTGCTTTACAATCTGGTCGATAAAATATTTTCTTTCCGGTCGTGGACCGACCAATGACATATCTCCCTTCAGTACATTCCAAAATTGAGGCAGTTCGTCGAGGCGATACTTGCGCATGAAACTTCCGAAAGGCGTTATTCGACTATCATCCTCCTTGGAAAGTAGCGGACCGTTCTTTTCTGCTCCTTCATACATTGTACGAAATTTGTACATCATAAATGGCTTGCCCATGTATCCTATACGTTCCTGTTTGTATATAACACTTCCGGTCGATTCCCGCTTCACTTTGTATGCAATATAAAGATACAGTGGAGAGATTATTACAAGCACAAGTATCGCTATTACCTTATCCGCAAAATGTTTTATGTTCTCTTCTGCGTAGGAGAAGCGGTTGCTATTAATATCTACCAATGGAGCACCGTATATAGTCTTTATGTTGACTTTGGAAAATACATTTACGCTATCGGCTAATACCTTTACAGGAAGTTTGTATTGATACAATGGATAAAGAATATCCAGCAGGTAACTTTCTGTGTACGTCTCGGGAGCTACAACCAATTCCTTTATGGAATATTTGCTGATTAATTCTGTCAGTTCAGCCCTTGTGCCTAAAAGTTCGGACTCATTTATGCAAACATCTGCCTCGTCGCCCTCTTTGACAAAACCTGCTACATTATATCCGAGATTGTATAACGTCTCTGCAATCTTTTTTGCTCTACTGCCTGTGCCTATTATCAAGATATTCAAAGTCCATTCTCTTTTTCTAATCTTTGCTCTTCTATATAAAGTGATACATAGGCGGGGGATATAAGTCAGAAAGAAATTAAGTCCGAACAAGGAAATAAACATAGTGTAATAAACATGAAAGGAGGGAGGAAGATCATTCAAGATCATAAGGAAAAACAATAGCACAACCCCTATCAAAGAACTAAAGAATGTAGCAACAAACTCAGAAATCCTTGATTTGCCAAAGGGTTGATTGTAGTATCCTGAAAAATAATAAATGATTAGCCAGAAGAAAGGAATCAATATCTGTCCGCTCCATACAGTGAAGAATGTCATATAATCCATCAAGGACTCAAACCCTTCAAAGACAGCGACAGTCTGATAGCGTAAACTATTGAATAAAAACCAAACAACAGACGCAGATATAAAATCCGAGACAATATATGGTAGCGCGTGTTTACTTATCTTCATCTATTTATTCCCTAATTACCTTAACGAGATTACCTGGTTCAAGCTTTATGATACTTGACGGTGCAGCTTTTGATGTATCGTCTTGTCTATATTTCACAATATAGTCGACGCCATCTTTTACTTCGTCTGAAATTTCATCGAAATTAGCAGGAGAAGGTTGTCCGCTTATATTTGCCGATGTAGACACCAGCGGTCTGCGGAAGCGTTCGCACAATTTGCGAGAGAATTCCTCTGTAGTAATACGAATACCAAGACTTCCATCTTCTGCGACAAGGCACGAAGGTAAATTCTTTGCTTCGGGATAGATAATAGTCAGCGGTTTTACAGAGAGGTCGATAAGATCCAATGCAATATCGGGAACTTCAGCGACAAAACCATTCAGTTTTGCAGAGCTATCCATTAATACCAGCATTGCCTTACTATCAATGCGTTGTTTGAGTTTATAGACTTTCTTAACAGCCTCCTCATTAGTTGCGTCGCATCCTATTCCCCAAATTGTATCAGTAGGATACAGGATTAAGCCACCTTTGGATAATACTTCACAAGCGTTTTTAATATCGTCAATCATTGTTGTTTCCATAGACACACAAATTTACAACCTTTATCTTATAACACAAAATAAGATGTTCTATTGTTTGTGGTACTGAACTTTGGGCAGAAGTGTTGTTTTTTATGGATTATATCAAAATGATAGAAAAACAACCTATTATGTGTTATTTTGTTCTTGTGGTATTGGTGGATAATAATTATGCCCATAAGATTATGGAATTATTTCTCTATATACTGTCACTAAACATGAAAAATTGTTTACTTTTGCGAGAAATTCACGTAAACTTTTAGTGTTATATCATGGCAAATGTGATTAAGCTTAAAAAAGGTTTAGACATTAATCTGAAAGGAAAGCCATTGGCGGTTATGCTTAGTAGTAGTTCGGTTAGCGATAGTTATGCTGTTGTTCCGAGCAACTATGCCGGCGTTACTCCAAAGGTTGTTGCACGAGTAGGAGATAAGGTCAAAGCCGGTTCTGTCTTGATGATTGACAAGAACTATCCAGAAATTAAGTTTGTCTCTCCTGTTAGCGGTGAAGTTACCGCTGTTAATAGAGGGGAAAAACGCAAAGTTCTCAGTATCGTTGTTCAAGCTGATGCAGAGAATGTGTATGAAGATTTTGGCAAGAAGGATGTTTCTACTCTTAAAGCTGAAGAGATAAAAGAAACGATTCTCAATGCCGGCCTATGGCCTTGTATCAAACAACGTCCTTACGACATAGTATCACGTCCGAGTGAATCTCCACGTGATATTTTTGTTTCCGGTTATTTCTCAGCTCCTTTGGCTCCTGACTTCGATTTCGTTGTAAAGGGACAAGAAGCGGATTTGCAAACAGGTATCGACGCTTTAGCTAAACTAACGAACGGAAAGGTTTATTTAGGAGTTAAGGCTGGTTCGTCTGTTAAAGTAAGCAATGCTGAGATTTATGAATTTCAGGGAGCACACCCGGCGGGGAATGTTGGAGTACACATTAATAATATAAAGCCTGTCAATAAAGGCGAAGTAGTATGGACCCTTAAAGCGGATGATGTTATTCTTATCGGTCGCTTATTTAATAAAGGTGTGGCAGACTTCTCACGTATTGTTGCAATAACAGGTTCTGATACTACCGAACAAGGATATGTTAAGGCTATTGCCGGTTGTAAGATAGGTAGTCTTATCAATGGCAAGATTGCTTCGACAGACCATAATGTACGTGTTATCAGTGGTAATGTACTTGTAGGAACAAAGGTTTCAGATGATGATTTCTTAGGATTCTATGATAATCAGATAACAGCAATACCGGAAGGAGACGATGTTCACGAATTCTTAGGATGGGCAGCTATCGGCGTTAATAAGTTTAGCGCAAGTAAGACTTTCTGGAGTAGCTTCTTTGCAAGTAAGAAAAAAGAATACGTTCTTGATGCTCGTATCAGAGGTGGAAAGCGTGCGATGATTATATCAAACGAATACGACAAAGTATTCCCTATGGATATATTCCCTGAATATCTATTGAAAGCAGTTATCACTTTCGATATTGATAAGATGGAAGCATTAGGTATATACGAAATCGCTCCTGAAGATTTTGCACTTTGCGAAGTTATCGATACTTCTAAAATAGAGTTACAGCACATCGTACGTAATGCGTTAGATTTGTTGTACAAGGAAATGAATTAATAATATAAAATATATAATACATTGAAAGCATTAAGGAATTATCTCGACAAGATTAAGCCTAATTTTGAAGAAGGGGGTAAGTTTGGAATGTTCCACTCTGTATTTGATGGATTCGAAACATTCTTGTTTACTCCGAACTCTACATCAAAGACAGGTGTGCATATTCACGATGCGATAGATTCAAAACGTACTATGATTGTAGTCGTTATTGCATTGATCCCTGCATTACTTTTTGGTATGTACAATGTCGGTTACCAACATTATTTGGCTATTGGTAGCGATCCGGGTTTCTGGATGACATTTATTTATGGTATGTTGGCTGTATTGCCACAAATTGTTGTTTCTTATGTTGTAGGTCTTGGTATCGAATTTGCCGTAGCTCAGGTTAAGGGCGAAGAAATTCAAGAAGGATTCTTGGTTTCAGGTATGTTGATTCCTATGATTGTTCCTATTGACACTCCACTTTGGATGATTGCTGTGGCAACTGCGTTTGCTGTAGTATTCTCGAAAGAGGTATTTGGTGGTACAGGTTACAATATCTTTAACGTAGCCCTTATTACACGTGCATTCTTATTCTTTGCTTATCCGGCAGCAATGTCAGGAGATAAAGTATTTGTTCGCACAAGTGATACATTCGGTATCGGAGGAGGTAATGTGGTTGACAGTTTCTCAGGAGCAACTCCTCTTGGACAAGTAGCAACAGCTACGACTAACAATGTTGAAATGGTTGACACATTGGGTAATGCAATTAGCCACATGGATATGTTTATTGGTTTGATACCGGGTTCTATCGGTGAAACGTCTAAACTTGCTATCCTAATTGGTGCTGCTATCCTGTTAATTACTAATATCGCAAGTTGGAAAACAATGGTGTCTGTCTTCATCGGAGGCGCAATCACTGCTACATTGTTTAACCTTGCAGGTAGTACAGCAGCTATGAACCTTACAGCAATGGATCACATACTGTTAGGAGGTTTCGCATTTGGTGCTGTCTTTATGGCAACAGACCCTGTTACTTCGGCTCGTACTGAAATGGGTAAGTATATTTATGGTTTCCTTGTTGGTCTTCTTGCCGTAGTAATACGTGTGTTGAACCCAGGTTATCCTGAAGGTATGATGTTAGCTATTCTTTTCATGAATGTATTTGCTCCGCTAATTGACTTCTACGTTGTAGATGCAAATATCAAGAAGCGTTTGAAAAGAGCTATTAAGTAATCTATTAAGCGAATAAAGTTATGAATAGAGATAGTAATTTATATACGATTATATATGCTGCAGTGTTGGTAATTGTGGTAGCTACTGCGTTGGCTCTTACAAACCAAATGTTAAGGGACAGACAAAAACAAAACGAAGTAACGGATAGCAAAATCCAGATTCTAAGATGTCTGAATGTAATAGCAACAACAGATGATGTGGAAGCTAAATTCAAAGAATTAATCAAGGACTCTTATTTAGTAAACAGAGACGGAAGCAAGGCTGATGGTGATGCTTTTACTACAGATATAGCTAAAGCATACGCAGATGGAACCGCTCTTCCTGTATATGAAGCAGAAGTTGATGGCGCTAAAAAATATATTATCGCTTTGAGAGGTGTCGGACTTTGGGGACCACTTTGGGGATATATATCATTTAATGATGACAAGAATACTGTGTTTGGTGCAGATATCAGTCACTCGGGAGAAACTCCCGGACTTGGTGCTGAGATTGCAACACCAGAATTCGGAAGAAAGTTTATCGGCAAGCAAGTATTCAAGAACAATGTGTTCAAGAGTATTTCTGTTGTTAAACCTGGAATAGCAGTTGACGGAGATTATATCGATGGTATTTCCGGAGGTACAATCACAAGTCAGGGTGTTCACTATATGCTTCATGATAGTTTCCACAACTATTCTGAATTTTTGAAAACTAAATAACAGATATAAAGATGGGTTTATTTTCAGGAAAAAATAAAGAAATATTACTGGGGCCTCTTAATAAGAAGAACCCGGTTACAATTCAGATGCTTGGTGTCTGTTCGGCTTTAGCTGTTACAGCCAAGTTGGAGCCATCTATTGTTATGGCAGTATCGGTAGTAGTTGTTGTTGCATTTGCGAGTGTTATCATTTCATTGATACGTAAAACAATACCTAATCGTATTCGTATTATTGTTCAGTTGGTAATAGCAGCTGCTCTTGTAACATTGGTTAGCGAAGTGCTTAAAGCATTTGCTTTTGATATAAGTAAACAATTATCAGTCTTTATCGGATTGATTTTGACAAACTGTATTCTTATGGGACGTCTTGAAGCATTTGCCTTGGGTAACGGTCCTTGGGAATCGTTCTTGGATGGTGTAGGTCATGGTGCTGGTTACGGAATCATTCTTATCATAGTAGGTTTCTTCCGTGAACTTCTTGGTACTGGTACTCTTTTGGGTATACAGGTTATACCTCAGATATTCTATGACTTTGGTTATGTGAATAATGGTTTGATGATTCTTCCTCCTATGGCTCTTATTGTAGTCGCTGTGATTATATGGATCCAACGAGCAAGGAACAAAGATCTTCAAGAACAATAATTAAGAACGATTAAACAAACTATATAATGGAAGAATTATTAAGTACGTTTGTCCGCTCAATCTTTGTAGAGAATATGATTTTCGCATACTACCTTGGTATGTGTTCATATTTAGCGGTATCTAAAAATGTGAAAACTGCGATTGGCTTAGGACTTGCAGTTACCTTTTTCCTTGTGTGTACAGTTCCTATTGGATACTTGCTTGACAAATATGTGTTGACTGAGGGTGCATTGGCATGGTTGGGTGATGATTTTGCAACAATAGACTTGAGCTTTATCAGTCTGATTATATTTATAACTGTGATTGCAGCATTTGGTCAGGTTGTAGAAATGTTTATTGAACAGTATCTTCCTGCTTTGCAGGCTTCATTGGGTATATTTTTGCCTATTCTTTGTATCAACTGTGCTATCCTCGGGGGCGTGTTGTTTATGCAACAAAAGGCTTTCCCTAATGTAGGAGTTGCTACTGTATATGGATTAGGCTCCGGTATTGGTTGGTTGCTTGCCATCGTTGGTATAGCGGCAATTCGTGAGAAAATGGCTTATTCAGATGTTCCTAAACCATTGAAAGGTGTTGGTATAACATTTATCGTTTGTGGTTTGATGGGTATGGCATTTATGTGCTTCTCAGGACTGAAGATATAATTATTAACGAACTAAAACGAAGTATAAAATGACAATACTTGCAATAAGTGTAACGGTTATCCTGACCTGTATCGCGGTGTTCTTCACCTTGGTAATGGTTTTGGTAGCGGCACTTCTATATGCTAAAGCAAAGCTGATACCATCCGGAAATGTAAAGATGGTAATCAATGGAGAAAAAGAATTGGAAGTACCTCAGGGAAATACAGTACTTGGTACTCTTCAAGCTCAAGGCATATTCTTGCCTTCGGCTTGTGGTGGTGGCGGTAGCTGCGGACAATGTCGTTGTCAGGTTCCTGAAGGAGGAGGCACAATCCTTCCTACTGAGGTGGGCTTCTTCTCTCGCAAACAACAAAAGGAACATTGGAGACTTGGTTGCCAAGCGAAAGTAAAAGGCGACTTATCTGTACAAGTTCCTGAAGAAGTATTCGGAGTAAGCGAATGGGAGTGTACTGTGGTTTCAAACCATAATGTAGCATCTTTCATCAAGGAGTTTACTGTGAAACTGCCTGAAGGAGAAGTGATGAACTTCAAATCCGGTAGCTACGCTCAGATTACTATTCCTAAATACGATATTAAGTTTGCTGATATGCAGATTGAAGATCGTTTCAAAAGCGAATGGGATAATTTCAAACTATGGCCTCTTACTTGTAAGAACGATGAAGAAACAATCCGTGCATATTCTATGGCTAACTATCCTGCGGAAGGAAATATCATTACGCTTAACGTGCGTATCGCAACTCCTCCGTTCGATCGTAACACAGGCACATGGCAAGCCGGTATCAAACCAGGTATCTCGTCTTCTTATATCTTCTCGTTGAAGCCTGGAGATAAAGTAAAGATGTCTGGTCCTTATGGTGATTTCCATATACTTGACACTAAACGTGAAATGTTGTATATCGGTGGTGGTGCAGGTATGGCGCCGTTGCGTGCACATTTATTGCACTTATTCAACACGCTGAAAACAACAGACCGCACAGTTACTTATTGGTATGGTGCACGTTCAAAGAACGAAATCTTCTACGAAGAAGACTTCCGTGCTATAGAGCGTGAATTCCCTAACTTTAAGTTCCACATTGCATTGTCTGACCCACGTCCTGAGGACAATTGGACAGGCTATACAGGATTCATTCATCAGGTAATTCATGACAACTATCTTGCTAATCATGAAGAGCCGGAAGATATCGAATACTATATGTGTGGACCTGGTCCAATGGCAAAAGCTGTGGAAGGTATGCTTGACAGTATCGGAGTTCCTCGTGAAATGTTGTTCTTTGATGATTTCGGATAATCAAATCATACAAAACAGATAATAAAAAAAGCATCGACTGCGATATAGTCGATGCTTTTTTGTTTTATAACTTTATTAATATTCATGGTACTATTGACCGGTCACCAAAAACAGGAATACTTACTCGAATAGTCTTGCGTATTCTTCCGGCAATCCCTGAATAGATTTTATTTGAATGTCTTTATAGTACAACTCCGCTGCCTCACTTTGCAATTGTATTTTTCCTTCTACCATAGGAACACTCTCCGTGCCGTTCCAATAGGCAGAGTTTTCCAATGCCATTGCTACCTTTCCATTCACTATATGAAGACTTTTCCCCTCGTAGCATATCAGCTCCAGAGTAGTCCAACCGTTATTTGGAGTAGTGAAATTGTCGATGGCATAACAATGACTTCCCGGATTCATTGCTCCGAAGCCCACCAATGATGCTTTCGGGTCATATAGGTAGTCTCCATTCATATCATTATTTGCTCTCACATCTATGCGGGCATTGGCTATAGGCCAGTAATCTCCGGATACGCCCTCGCTTGTTCCGGCTTCCATTACCTGAAACTCCTGGCTCAACATCCATGATTTCCAATAGTCTACTCCGGCTTCTCCCTGTGAATGGTATAATATGCCTGAGTCCATCGCTTTGTCTAAACGAGGCTCATATTTAGCTGTTCCAAACTTGTATTGTAGTTTGAAGTGGTAATTACGGAAACTTTCTTTCGTGAAAAGGCAACCGTAAATCTTTCCATTGATATGCAAAAGTAATTCACCATTTTCTTCTACTGTTGAAAATAAGTTTTCCTTGTTTACATCATATCCGATAGGTTTAGGTATGCTGCCATCCTCGTTAGGAACGGGCGTTCCGTTAGGACTCATTTTCTCATAACTCTGGTAGATTCTCCATTGAGATAAATCCTTATCCAACAGATTAATCCATTCTTCACTTTCCTTTCCTTTGCATCCTGAAATCAGAATAGTGGCACAGAACATTGCTGTTAATATGCGTAGAAAATAATACTTGTTTCTCATTGTTTGCTAATTTTTATATAAGGTGTAATCTTGATTGTCAAGTTTTACAAATGTATTCTTTTGTCCTTGAATACTTGTTGTATTTGTGATGAAATTTTATGTTGTGGACGACGTCGTCAACAAATTATTCAAGGATTATTTGTTACAGACTAAGCGTACAACAATTTTTCTAAGGATTATTTGTTACAGACTGAGCGTACAACAAATTGTACAAGTATTATTTGTTACGGACTGAGCGTACAACAAATTGTACAAGTATTATTTGTTACGGACTAAGCGTACAACAAATTGTACAAGTATTATTTGTTACGGACCAAGCGTACAACAAATTGTACAAGTATTATTTGTTACAGACGAAGCGTACAACAAATAATTTGTGTTATATTCGCAATAATATATACTCTAAAAATCAAAACATTATGTTAGAAACTTACCCAACAATACTTCCTGAAGATGTATTCTTATTCTATATCAAACGTGAATTAACCGACGAAGAAGTTGCTAAAGGAATTATCATAAATAAATATGGTAATGCAAATACCGGCACTGTGTTTTTGGATAGTTTCGCCGGTCTCGTACGCAGACTTGGTTGGAAAGAACAGACTGTATATGCTGATGTCTTGGGAGTGCCAACGAGTGATTTAGGAGCAACCATCCGCACACTTACAGGCAAATCGCTGAAAGATTGGCTTGATTTTTATGTAAAAATCGGCACACGCGAATTGTTGGCTAAGACGAACAAAAAGATTTCCGAGATTTCTCTCGAACTTGGTTTTCCGGATCAAGCCAGTTACAGCCATTATTGTCGTGAGCGATTTAAGGCTACCCCCAGCGATTTACGTCGCCGATTGAGATTGAAGAAGTAAGGACTTTTTGATAATAATAATCAACAGTGAAAGAGATGAAGAAACTATTTTTTGTATTGTGCAGTATTGTGCTGTTGGCTTCTTTTACGGAGCAAGATGAAAATCATATTGTTGAAATATATACAGAATATGGAGACATAAAGATTAAACTATACGACGAAACGCCTATACATCGGGACAACTTTATTAAGCTGGTGCAAGATTCGGCATATAACGGTATCCTGTTTCATCGTGTATATAAGAACTTTATGATACAAGCGGGTGACCCGGAATCACGTAACGCTGACCCGGAAGAAATGCTTGGAAGGAACTCAATAGGGGAGAACCTTCCTGCCGAAATCCTCCCTCAGTTCTTCCACAAAAGAGGTGCATTAGCGACAGCGCGTACACTGACAAACAATCCTGAACGCAAATCGAGCGGTTCGCAGTTCTTCCTCGTACAAGGATTCGTTTACACCCCAGACTCGTTGCAGCAGCGAGTAGACTCAATAAATATCAACCGCAAACACGAGATTGAGCAACAACTAATGCAATCCAACCAAGCAGAAGATACGCATCTGTTGGATAGCCTTTATCAAATAGAGAAGCTGGTGCTTACGCCCGAACAAGAACAGGCATATACGACAATAGGAGGGTTGCCTCACTTAGACGGTCGCTTCACAATCTTCGGCGAAGTACTAGAAGGACTCGATGTGATAGAAAAAATAACGCTCGTAGAAGCCAACGAATATGGTCGCCCGGCAGAAAATATTCCAATCAAGGCTGTTAAGATTTTACAGTAAACAAAAAGCATACTGCTCTTTTTTTTGATATGGATTTCACTCTAAAGATGACTAATTGCTTAATTAATGCAAAGAAAGTTCCCTGATAGTTAGATAAAGTTGTACTTTTGGAGCAACTTAATTAATTCTACCGATGAAGAAACTTTTATTGTGCTCGCTAATCCTATTTAGCGTCGTATGTTCAGCCGTATCACAGGCTTCGTCCACACCTCGTATCAAAGGACAGATTGTGGATGCCGGAAATAATAATCCAATTGATTTTGCAGATATTCTTTTGTATGTTAATGGTGAAGAGCATCCATCTGTTCAGGTTATGCCTGATATGAATGGTAATTTCGCCATAAACAACCTCAGGGATGGCAATTATAGTTTGTTGATAAGATTGATAGGATATGATGTTTATAGCAATGCTAATATCACGTTGTCGTCTTCTACGACAATGGTCAATCTGGGTGTAATAGGGATGAAGCCTCTTGAGGTTGGGCTTGGTGAAGTAGAAGTTGTCGCTCAAAAGAGACAGGTTATATATAAGCTGGATAAAAAGGTAATCGAAGCATCTTCCAGTCTGTTGTCGAGCGGTGGAACAGCCGTTGATATTCTTGAGAATACCCCTTCAATCCGTGTCGATGCAGAAGGTGAGGTTACGTTCAGAGGCAGTAGCGGCTTCGCTGTGTATGTGGATGGTAAGCCAAGCATGTTTAGTGGTACACAAGCCTTGGAGCAAATCCCTTCAGGACAAATAGAAAATATTGAAATTATAACAACGCCGTCTGCGCGCCACGATACAGGAGGTGATGTTGGTATCATCAATATTATAACAAAGAGAGAGTTTCAAAGAGGACTTAGTGGAATGGTGAATCTTACCGGTAGTACCGTTTCGTCGAGAGGAGCAGATTTTCTTGTAAGTCAACAAAGTAATGCTTTGCGTTGGTATGTTGGCGGTGCGTGGAATGATAATATTCGTAAGAGTGATTTCAATCAGGATAAAACAACTCTTGTTAATGATAATTACGATTATATATCAACAATCTCGCGTTCGGATGGACCTCGTGAGAGTAATAACTTCAATCGTTCATTAAGGTTAGGCTGGTTGTATAATTTGCCTAAGACTTCGCTTAATGCTGACTTTGAAGGCGGTTATAGCGGTCGTACTCGTAATGGTGATTTGGACTACTCAGAAGAGCGTTGGGTACTTGGATATGGAGCTAACAGGCTTCTTGAATCAGGGGATTATTTTAGTCGTGATGAGTATGATTTGCATCAGACTTTCTATCAAGGAACAGTTGGTTTTGATCATAAGTTCAATAATAATGGACATAATTTGACAGGGAGTTTCTATCTCCGATTTGAAGATGATGCAATGGAGTATTTCCAAAGTGATTTATTTGATAAGAATAATGTTCGCCAACAAGGTCATCGTGCTTGGGAAGACGAAATTCGATGGTCTGTAAGAGGTAATCTGGATTATATATTGCCATACAATGAAACGGGTAGGGTAGAGGCAGGATATCAATATTTCTCCTACTTAGAAGATGGTGATTATACGATGAACTTCTGGATACCGGAAAAACAGGTATTTGAAGCTGACCTTGATATTTATAATACATTCTATTTCCAACGTGGCATAAACTCTATTTATGCTATCCTTGCTGATAATGTTGGTAAGTTTGATTATCAATTAGGTTTGAGAGGTGAGCACGACCATACAGTATTGCGTAGTTCAATAGAAGGATCTGATCGTACTAAAAACAGTGTTGATTTCTTTCCATCGGTACACTTAGGTTATATGCTTCCTTATGAACATCATGTGACAGCGTCGTATTCACGTCGTATAACTCGTCCGCAATTATTCTTTATGGAGCCTTACATTACATACAGGGACTATTATTCGGCGGAAATTGGTAACCCCGATATACGTTCGGAGTATATTAACTCATTTGAAATGAACTATAAGAAGAATATTGATCAACATACAATTTCAGCAACAGTATTTCATCGTAGTCGTAAGGATAAAATTGAACGCTTGCGTGTTCCTTATGAGGCTGGTGTGACGCTGGATTCGATGGCTAATGTTGGTAATGATTATTCAACAGGTTTGGAGCTTAGCGGACAAATACAAGTGACTCGTCGTTGGAATCTGAATATTAATAGCAGTTTGTATCAATACAAGGTAGAAAACAAACTTAATACAGGTGGAGAAAACAGGACAAGTTCAAACTACGACATTGCATTGAATAATGGTATAGATGCAGGAAGGTATACAAGGATACAGTTTGATGGAAACTTTGTTGGTCCATCGGTTACTACACAAGGTCGTACAGATGCCTTTTGGTATGTTAATATGGCTGTCAGACAACAGATGCTTAACCGTAAGCTGACAGCAACACTTGCTTTCCGTGATGTGTTTAATTCAGCAAGGTATGTGAGCAATATCTCAACAAGTAATTTGCAATCCATTACAAGGATTCGCCCTACTTATCCGCTAATATCTTTGACATTGAGCTATACATTCAATAACTATAGTGGAAGAAGTGCAGCAGCAGGTACAAACCACGATATCTTCGAAGGAACTAACCATTAAAGAAGATTTCACAGTTCAATCTTTAAAACGAAAAAGGTGTCGATATTGATTTATCGACACCTTTTTCGTTTTATATAATTATGTATTCTCTTAGCGTAGAGCTTCTACATCTTCTGTGTGAATAGGTATCTTTTTACCAAGAAGTCTGGCTCCTGTTTCTGTTATCAGATAATCTTCCTCATTACGAATACCTCCGAAATCCTTATATGTAGCAATCTTTTCATAATTAAGAAACTCACCGAATCTGTTTTCACTACGCCATAGATCTATAAGTTCCGGAATGAAATAGATACCCGGTTCTATGGAATGAACAAAGCCTGGTTCCAATTCACGAGCAAGACGTAAGGATTTACGTCCGAATTGTGTGCTTTTTGGTCTGCCATTGTATCCAACATACACCTCACCAAGATTCTCCATATCATGTACATCTAAACCCATCATGTGGCCAAGCCCATGAGGATAGAATAGGGCATGGGCACCGGCTTTAACAGCCTCCTCAGCATTACCCTTCATAAATCCAAGACTCTTTAAGCCTTCGACAGTCACTTTTGCAGATAAATCGTAGACTTCCTCGAAAGAAATACCTGGACGAAGTGCTGCCACAGCAGCCTCATGTGTAGCCACAGTAATATCATATATATCTTTTTGACGAGAAGTGTATTTAGAATCTGCAGGAATCGTTGACGACATATCACCAGCATATCCCATTTCTGTCTCAGCACCAGCATCTAATAGAAATAAATCACCACTCTTAATCATATTTCCGTGATAGTGATTATGCAATGTTTGTCCATTTATAGTAGCAATAATAGGGAATGATAGATGATAATCATTACCATAAGCAACTTCTGCAACGGCAGCAGCAACTTCACATTCTCTAATGCCCGGACGAACTATGCGCATAGCAGTCAAATGCATATCAGCTGTTACAATACAAGCCTTTTCAATCTCTGCAATTTCCTCGTCAGACTTGTAATTGCGTTGATTAACAACTCCATAGATGAATGGGACAGATGCTTTTTCCGTACCGGGGTATATGCCAAGCCAATTCTGTAATTTAATCTGATGTTCGGGACGATATGTAGGTAAATAATGAATCTCTTGCTTTATTTGCTGCGCAGCCTTCAAATAAGAATCAATCTCCGAAGCTGGAAGAATCTCCGCAATTCCTGCAAGGTGGGCTTTTTCTCTCAATGTTGGTTGTGTGCCCATCCATACAATAGCATCAATAGAAAGCTCATCACCAAAGATGATTTCGCGATTATTATCAATATCAATAACAGCTGTTAAGCCAGATTGTGAAATACCAAAGAAATACAGGAATGTTGAATCCTGTCTGAAATGGTATACATTATCTGCATAATTGACACCACATTCATCATTTCCTAAGAATAGTAATAATCCTGAACCTATTGTTTGTTTCAATTTAGCTCGGCGGTTAATGTATGTATCTTTGTTGAACATAAGTATGTGTTTTTAAGTTTCTATCAAAGATAAAAAAATACTGTTACATACAGTTTTTTTCATCTATTGGATTTCAAGGAATATTCAATTATAATTACGATTATGTTTAATTGTGTAATGATAAAGAAAGGGATACCTTTCTATCCCCGTTCTTTAATTCTTGATATATTCCTTAGTTTTAATTATCCCAATGTGGATTGTAAGAAATAAATGCAGATCCACTACTTCCTAATCCAATATAGATTACTCCATTTAGTTCATACATACAGTGTATTTCATTATTCAATACTGACAATTTACTTTTCTTAGACCATTCTCTTGATGATGTCGAGAACTTGTATATAGTTCCAGTGCCATCAATTACATAAATGTCATTGTCAAAAACAACACTTCCACGAATATGCCCTGTACTTGAAGGTATAGATTCTTCAATTTCTGTCCAAGTGTCGCCATTATTAGATGATGACCACATCCTTGGGTTCATATTATCATTTGCGGCATTAAAATACCCTAACCCAGCATATATTGTATTATTAACAACAAGAGCAATACCTTTAGATATACTGTATGGTAGTGATGTCTTCTTAGTCCATGTATTTCCGCTGTATGCCCAAACATCGCTTATAACGCTTGTCCCATCTGTTCCACCTATATAATATAGGTTATTACCTAATGCACATCCGGCAGAGTAATATACTGGAGACGGCTTAGTTGATGAGCTTACAACTACTTCGCTCCAAGTATTATTGCTTGCAGAGTATTTATGAAGTTTATCAGAAATCGTTCCATCAGTTCCGCTTTTTCCACCTAATAAATAAACATCGTTATTAACAGAGGCTGCTGCTTGACCATAGGTGCCTGATACCGGAAATGATAAACGCGCATTCCAGTTATTCACATTAGGGTCATAGCGCCACATTTTGTCTGTAGAACCAGGTCCTGAACCAGAATCACCACCAAGAACATAACCGACCCCACCTATTTGGAAATAAACAGGACTGCCTTGTATTAAATCTTCATTCAATGCTGTCATTAATGAATATATAGATGGAGTTGTTATTTGTACAGTTCCACCATAAGTTGTATAGTCTCCTTCATTCTGTACAAAAGCTCTTATATAGTATGTTTTTCCTCCAACTAAACCATTAATCGTACCAGAAAACGCTGTTTTCGTCGTTGTCAACACAATACTATCATTGTCAATAGTTGGATTAGGCTCTGTAGACCAACATATTCCGGCTGCTTTTATTGCAGTTCCCCCTTCATAGAGAACTTCTCCTCCTACTCTTGCAGTACCATTAATAATATTTGTCACAGTAGCGGTTGCAACTGTTGGGATATCACTTTTTGTTGTGAATTCTAACATATTGCTATATGATACTCCATGAGAGTTGATAGAATATGCCCTTACTACATATTTAGTGCCAGGAATTAAACTGGTTAATGTTCCACTAAATACTCCAGTACCACTTCCAGATATGATGGAATAATTATCAACTGTTGGCACAGTTCCTTCTTTTGTCCAGCAGAAACCACGTTCGGTTATAGAAGCATCACCTTCATCTTTAATTTCAGCTTCAATCATTGCTGTATTGAGCCCCACCTCCAATGACTTCAGGTTTTCAATAATAGCCAAGCCTGTTTGTGTTTTAAATGATTTTACTTCTCCCAAAGGAAAAAGTCCAAACTCATTTCTTACAAAGGCGCGGTAGTAATAAGTTGTGTCAGCAACAAGTCCTGTAAGTGTAGAAGCAAAAGAATCTGTGTTGGTTGTGCTAATAACGGTGTCTCTTTCAATCAAATTCGATGTAAAAGAGAGATAAAAACCTTTTTCAAGTATCTCCCCCTCTCCTTTCATCTCAATATTACCTTCTATTATCGCAGACGTAGCCTTTACCTCTTTGGCATTCAGTGTTATGACAGTACCTAAGCCTGTATTTGTTGTTGCAGAGCGTTCCTCACCTAGGGATGTACCTTTGTCGTTTTGAGCGTATGGTTTGAAATAATATGTTTCGTTATTTGTTAAATTACTTACTATGATAGTAAAAACACCTTTGCGACCTTCTGTCGGTACTCTATTAGCGTTCTTTATATCTATAGGAGAAACCTTACTCCAATATACACCACGCTCTGTTACAGGATCTCCGTTTTCCCGTATAACATTGGCAGATATTGTTACACTGGTCGCTGTAAATGTATCAATCTTTATTGTCTCAATATCCGGAGCTTTTGAATTGAGACTACCATTTGGCAGGTCAGGATCATCCAGACAACCGAACAATCCAATAATACTTATAACAAATAGTAATATGTAAATATGTCTTGATTTCATATAAAATAATTTTAGAAGAAAACACCTATACCAGCATTCAAATCAACATATTTAAAACTTGTAGTCCCCCCCCCTGCACTAACGAACATAGAGCCGAACTTAAACATAACATCAGCTTCCATAACAATGCCATTATATGATGCTTCTGTGTTCTTACACCATTCACTATTATTTCTATTGTCGTTAGAATGGCTATATGATGTATAATGCCATAGTAAATCACGTGTACTATAACCTAAGCCAACGGATGTGTATATTGATGGTGTGCATTTTATAAGAACACCTGCTGTACCTGAGTGGCTGTTAACTTTCTTTTTGTCAAACTTATAATAAGAATTTGCATCAGGGAAATTTATTACTTCCTGATTATTACATTCGGCTGTAGAGCTTTCAAAAGAAAAGTTTGACTTTAAGCGTACATACCAGCCTAAACGTTGTCCCATCCTACCAATCGTTAGCCCAACCGGTGCAACCGTGGAATAATTATATCCTATAAAAAATTGAGAATGATTAGTTGGATAACTTTGTTCAGCAGTATTCCTTCCCGATAAAATTTGTATGCGTTGTTCCCAATAAGATGCAAGGTTATTACTTTGGAGTGTACCAATACCTTCTTTATAATATACTACCAGCATTTTAATTGCGGTTGTATCATTCTCTGCTCCTTTTGCTGTCAAACAATCTAAGCACTTACTCATCAAACTACGCATTGAAGGGTGCATTTCTTCGCTCTTATGCCAAATTTCTGTTAGCTTTTCAATACTATAAGTATTACAGTAAGAAACACCTTCTTCATACCACATCTTAGCGTCTCTGTAGTCTGAACGCATCATGGCTGCATCACCTTTTCTGTTATATTCTGTTTGTTGCTGTCCGCTTGCTATAGAAGCAGTCAGAACGAACAACAATAATGTCCATATTTTTTTCATCTGTTTTTAATAAAAAGTTAATCCTATGCCAACCGGATTCCCTTCTGCATCAAATATATCAAATAAGTTATCTTCTCGTTCAAACGCTCGTCCATTATCAGCTCTCCCCACGCTTAGATAAATACAAGGTATTATTTCTTCAGCATTATTATCTATCGCACCATATTTTCCATTAGACTTTTTTCGTACTATACGATACTTACCAAAGTCCATTTTTTCTTCATACAGCAATCTTCTATCTGCAATTCTTTTTTCAGTTTCTTTTGTATCACAGTCAATCAACAAGAGAACAACTTCTTCTGTCAATTTTATATCCTTTGCTTCTGAGAAATCCTGTCTGGCTCCTGAAAAATCAAAGATATTCATTTTGTTTTTACCTGATGCTATCAGCATTGAATAATTTGCATCAATCTCTTCCTGAGAAGGTTGCTTTTCTGATGATTGTTGCTCTATGGGGTTATCTGTGATAATTTGTTGTTGAGCGACTCTATCATTAGATATAGGTTCTGGTCGAGAGTCAGGACTTTCTGTAATAGTCGTCATTACTTCTTGTTCCGGAATTGTAACCAAACTATCCAACATATTATTTGTTGTCAAATCTTTAGTTAGAAGGTTATCAGTAATAGTCGATGTTGGTTCAATTATCTTATGTTCGTCCTTTTGTACAAAGATAATTACTGCGTAAGCCAATGAAATAGAGAATAAAGCCAGAACACCTACAAGAACTTTCTTTTTCCCTTTTTTAGGTTTTTGCGGTTCAACCTTATTCTCCGGTATATTTAATACTGTATGATCACTATCATTATCTTCAACATTATTTGCAGGCAAAAGAATCGTTTCTTCTTCATGTTTAGGTGCTTGCTCTCTTAATGGATTCTTTTGAGGAGTAATCTCATCAATCTTTGGACAATCTAATGATGATAGCATTTCTTGTGTTGATTGAAATCTATCAGATGGAATGACTGCCATTGCCTTGATTATTGCAGCTTCAGTCTTCTTGCTTATCTCAGGATTTAATTCTGAAGGCTTTTTAAGTGGACGAGTTGCCCGTAGTATAGACTCTGTAGGAACTTTGCCCGTAAGAAGATTATACATTGTAGCTCCAAGAGAATAAATGTCAGGACATGGAGAAAAGCTTTGTGTTCCTTCATTATCATATTGTTCGATAGAAGCAAATCCTTTTGACAGAGTTAGCATTGTCGTGCTTGTCTCCTTTTGCTTGATATCATAACGTTTGCTGACCCCAAAATCGATTAATCGAGCATTATCATTTTTATCAATTAGGATATTACTTGGCTTGATATCTAAGTGTAAAATGTTTTTATCATGTACAAATTGAAGCGCTTCCCCTATTTGTGAAACGTATTTAAGAACCCTTTCTTCCAGCAACAGACCTTGTTGTTCTTGCATATATTTAAGGGTACACCCCTCGATATACTCCATTACAATATAGGCTGTTTCGTTTTCCTCAAATACTTCCAATACATTCACAATATAAGGATGCGATACATCCGACAAAATTTTAGCCTCTTTAATAAGTTTCTCTTTGAATTTATTAAATATCATGAGTCCTGTTTCAGAATGAATTTTCACAGCATTAGTTTTGCTGTCTCTGAAGCAATAGTCTTTGAAGAAGTATTCCTTTATACAGACAGGAACATCTGTTTTGATGGTTCCAAGCGAGCCTTTGACTTCCGTAGGCCATATACCCTTATAGGTTATGCCAAAACCTCCTTGGCCAACCATTTTTATAAGTCTGTATTTTTCTCTTTGAAGTGTATATCCGCTGGGTAAATTCATCGGTAATAAGCCGTATCCTTGATTTTTCAAATTCAAAAATACACTAATTATACCAAAGAATAAAAGAATGAACGAATATTTTGTGTCAGGCTTGGATTGTCATGAACGTTTTGGATAGGGATGAGATAGAACGAAAAATTGTCCTTAGTTTTTCCACTACATGCTTCTATTATAGCATCTTTAATATTCGGGGCTGTTAAATGTCCACTAAAAAGGTCTTTTAAGGATTCGTCCGTAAATAGTTCTAAAACACCATCTGTACACATGAAAATATAATCTCCCGCTTCAATATCATTTAGAAGAGCAACATCTGCCTCTGTCGGATTTTTGGTTCCTTGTATTGCTCTCAAAATAACATTGCGTTGCGGATGCGAACGCATATCATCTTTAGATATAACATTCAGTTTTAACAGGGAATTAACTAATGAATGGTCTTCTGTTTGATGTAGTATCTGTCCTTTACGGAAGTGATAAATACGACTATCGCCAATATGTACAATAGTTATTCCGGTATTCCCGAAATACGCCATAGTCATTGTTGTAGCCATTCCTGCCGCTTCCGGATGTTCGACTATATAGTCATCAAAATGAACTTCTGTATATTGTAATGCTTTTTTTATGATTTCAGGGCTAAGTTCGCCTTCCATAAAAGACGACAAATATGCATGAAACAACTCACATGCCATAGCGCTTGCTATTTCACCTTTGTTGGCTCCCCCTACTCCATCACATACAATAAATAAAGTCTGATTATTTGAGATTGTTTCAGGAAGAGGATATATAGAATCCTCATTATTTGGTCTTCCTCCTTTTTCGCAACTTGCGTATGGTTTTCCTATTGTTATATTCATAATAGCAACAAATCTTATTCGTTGAAACGAAGAACTGTTTTCCCTAAGATGATTTCATCATTATCATTTAAGATAACGACTTCTCCATCTTCAAGGAAGATGCTATTATATAACGTACGATTTTTGCTGTTATTGTCTGATAAATAATGTTTATAGCCGCCTTTTGCATCTTTTTTTACTTCGATGCAAATATGTTCGCGACTCATCATTCGATCCTTGGTTATAATGCCAATTGTTGCATTTGAAGCGTTTGACTTCCGACCAACCGTCAGTTTACCTTCAAACAAAGGAAACGATTGTTCTTCTGTATCTTCATCTGCATAAATAGTTACTCGTCCCAAGCCTTCTTTAGGCGCGTGAAGTAATACTGTTTCCGATACAGTCTGTCCACTTTCTTTGGCTGAAAGTTGAGACACATTTATAGCTTTCTTACAACTTGGACAATTAAAGGATTTAATGTCTGTTGGAAGTTTGGCTTCGTCTACTTTTAACCCAATGTTACAATGTGGACATTTTATCGAAATCATATAATAAGAGAAATATCTGTATCGTCAATGTCAACGGAATAAATGTCTGTCATATCAGAATCAGACAACATAATAGTATCGTCTGCTAATGTAATGAAATCTGACACTTCAACATCGTTATCTATTGAAACCGCTGCAAATATTTCACTATCGCTATCTACATCGATAACAACTGCATCAGATATCATATCTTCGTTGTTGTCATCAATGGTAACAAAGGTGTATTCGTTTTCCTTTTTCATAACTACATTTTTTTCTGAATACAAAGATAGTAAAGGACTTTATTAATGAATAAAAAGAGAGTGCCTTATAATCAAAGTCATGGAGTTTATGTACAAACACGCTGTTTTTGATTACAAAAGCCTTATTTTCTATTATACACCCATTTCGCTTTACAAGCAGGACAATTCTGTTTATTGCGTAATGCCTCCCAAGGATTTTCCCCTAAGTATGTGCGACATTTAGGGCATACATAATCTATTTTGAATTTGTCAGCAAGGGTTTGTAGTTTTACAGGAATCTTTGCCGCCTGCCTTGCTCCTAAGTATATACCCATTGTAGGAAGCAATATAGTTATTGCTAAACTTGCGGCAAAAAGCTTTTCACTACCATTACCAATAAAACCTATTGTAACCCCGATTATCCCCGGTATTGCAAATGGTAATGATTGTAATAGTCTTGTCTTTAGCTGATTGGACGATTGAATCTTAACTTTGGCTTCAATATATACTTTGTATATCTTTTTCAGCTTTTCAAATTCTTCGCTGTAGTCATTATTTGCGTTAAGAACAACCTGTTGGTTTAATATATAATTATCCCCTAACCTTATAACATCGGTCGGTAGGATTCTCTTTTTCGCTATTTGATTATCATTAACAAATGTACCATTAGAAGAGCCTAAATCTTCCAACATTAAAGAGCCTGATTTATCGTAATGTAATTGCGCGTGATATCTGCTGACAGACGGATTATTCACCACAAAGTCATTATCATTTGCTTTACCTATACGTATCATTCTGCTTTATTTTCTTTAGACATTTCCTGTTCAAGTGACTCTTTCAATGCTTTAAGCGGATCTTTTGAAATAATTAATTCGCGAGGTTTATTATCGGCTGATAATAACAAGAGTTTTTGCTTCGGTATATTTATTTGCAATATGTGATTCTTGTTGATGATATTGCTTTTGCCTACACGAATCAATATCGACTTACTATTGGCAACCTGCTTTTCAAGTATCTCCTCTATCTTACCAATATTTATGGCAAACGTGAATTGAATGCCGTTTGATAGTAATAATTTTGTATAGTTTCTGTCCGCCTCAAAATAAAGTATTTGCTCTATTTTTATTCTTAATAGTTCGTCTCTTGTCTTTATGATTAAATATCGCTCCATGTAAGAATATCTCTGTTTTTTTTTATTAGAAATGCGAAAGGCAAAGATAATTAATTTGTCCTCACTTCCTATTATTCTCAACAAATCTATTTGCCGGAATCGGGTCTGTCGACTTGGAGGTTTTCTCCACGAATTTATTACTGACTGTTTACAGACGTGTGTTTTTTACTCATTAAATCTAAGACTAAAAATATGTACTTGCGCCTTTTGTCTTTTTGCTACTTGTTTTAATGTCATCTTAATACAGGCTATGAGGGGCGGGAATACCTCACTAGCACTCAAGGCTTCAGTCTTCAAGAGAATAGTGTTTTCTGCATACTGTTTTAGTTTATTAGCCGATATTATTTTGCTTTCATATCCAATAAAAGAAGCAATAAGAGTATCAGTACATGAAATAGAAAAACGCCCATTCATATCACTAATTGCACCACCATTGGGGCAATGTCATTCAGTTAAGGATTTTATGTTCACTATTACCCAAATAGTGAACTAGTACGCATTTGCTGGATGAATATCCTTAACTCCAAAATCGTTGAAAAACAATACCCGTTTTTTGCGTAAAAAGTGACAAAATGATAGCATTTCGACAGTTTTACTTACGCACATTTTTTAACACTTTTGCTGGCGGCTTGGTTTTTGTCAAAATTTGACCAAAAAACGTGTTTTTTTGCTCGGTTGCATACATACACTTAGTCAAAAGTATGCATACTTTTTAAAAAAGTACACATACTTTTGCTCAAGAGTATGTATACATTTGAGCGAATGTTCAAAAAAGCCTGTTTTTAGAAAAGTTTCAAAAATCGACACCTCGTTAAAGGCCCCTTCCTGCGTCGTGGCTGCATTTGATGTCAAAAAGTGCCCTAGGTATCCCCGACCCATCAAACGTGCCTAGAAATCGATTTAAATGACCTATATCAAAATGATAGCAAAATGACAAAATGGGTGTTAAAGTGATAAATGTGAATATTATCAATAATATATTCTTTCTCGTTATTTAGATGTTTTTTATGAATGAATGGGCGGATGCGATACTATAGAGATAACTTTGATTTATTAGATTTTAGAATATTGCTATTAGGAAATTCAATCAGACCTAGTTCTACGTACTTCTTTGCTTTTTCCAGATTTTTTTGCTCAATATAGTAATTTGTAAGTAGCTCATAGCTTTCCTGTTTTCCCCACGATGGCAAATATGGATTGCTGACTTTCTGAGCAGGAAGAGAAATTGCTTTTAGAGCATATTTTTCAACATTTTTACCTCCTCCGTAATTTTTTGGAGTGTAATAATCATTGTTAGCTAATACATAATATGCTCTTAGGTTATTTTCATCAAGTTTAACAGCTTGCTCAATATAGGTTGTAGCATCTTTAGACGCTCGAACCACTTCTGGAGATTCCAGAAACTGACAAGAGAGACTTTTGAGCATTGATAATAATGTATAATCTTCTGAGTTCTTCTTTTTAATTGATTCCAGTACCTTTATCCCATTTGTTAGTGTAACTTTAGAATTCGTTCTATCAGAATTTTTTAGGTAATAAATGCTATTATAATATAGAGCATAGCCCTTCCAATACAAAAATAAGGAGTTGTTATTATTTTTATAAGAAGAGGACAGGTCATCAATAATAGATGTTATTTTAGAGTCACTTTGATCAGCGAATGAACTCATAAATGCATTAATGATCTCTTCTTGAATATTAGTAAGATCTATAACATTATTGCTTTTTACTGATTCTGTAAAATTAGAACTCGCTGTAGTTGGTGCTAAAATTGCTATTAGCGCAATTAATATAATAATTATTTTTCTCATCTTGTTTAATATTGTTATACATAATTCGTTGCTATAAATGTGAATATATTTTTATGTCTTCAATATTTTAAAGGCTATTTGGTCTTGCTGTTTCATAAAGCAAACGGAGCGTGGGCACTTCAAAGAGTAAAAATGGATGTACCAACTCCCAGTTTATCTCTTTTTTATCAATCTTTACGCAACAAATAATACGTGATTTTTTGAAATCGGATTTTTATTTCTTTTCGATATAGCTTTTCAATGCTTCCACGTATTTGCCAAAAGCCTCCAGTCCTTTCTCTGTTATATTACAAATGGTGCGAGGCATTTTTCCCTTAAAGGTTTTTATTACCCGGATATACCCAGCCTTTTCCAATTTATCAATTTGTACACTCAGATTGCCTGAAGAGGCTTTTGTTTCTTCTTTCAGGTATACAAAATCAGCCTCGTCGACTGAAACCAATAGCGATATGATTGCCAGTCGGAGTTCGGAATGAAGTAAGGGGTCTAATTCTTTAAACATACTTTCTCGCTCTATGATTCAGAATAAATCCTGGAATAATCATCATAATGATAAAAGCGGCTGCGAATATCAATATTTGCGCATCGAATGTTCTTACGAAGTTCGACGTAATTCCTAAAATAGTTCCTAAAATTCCTCCGATGATAAATGGACGTAATTCTGCGACTAAACCGGTCAGGATGGCACCCATTCCCATCAGAGTTACAATGATAAACAGAATCGGCAGATGGTCGAAGAGGTTTAAAATCGTCAAGGTAGATATGATAAAACCGGTAGTTCCCAATACGAGCCAGATATAGGCGATGGTTTTATCGATGTATGTGCGAACTTTTTGTCATGTACTGAGCTTTTTTGTATTAAATTACTTTTTAAAGCGTTGCATTCTTCTTTATTATACATATTTCATATATTTTTGCAGAAAGGATAACAAATTGCAAACTCTACACTGTGTTTTTGTGGACTTATGTATAGCAAATCAATAAATGTGGCAACAAACTGCTACTTTGTATTTCGACTGACAGAATATATTAAACACATAAATTATATCATATGAAAAGATTTTTACTATTCTGCCTATTACAGGCATTTTTTGCAGCGGGCATCATTGCTCAACCGCAGCCTGAGAAGTATCCATACGACTTGGCATACTTCCTTCCTGAAGGCAATCACACTTACAATCCGCAAGTCCCTACACCTGAAAGCGTACTCGGCTTCCAGCTTGGACAGCAGCACGTAGGATGGGATCAGGTAGTGATTTATATGAAGGAGTTGGCAGCTACGAGTGACCGTGTTTCTTTCAGAGAGACGGGACGTACTTGGGAGCGTCGTCCTTTCATCGAGTTGGTATTTACTTCCGCAGAGAATCATAAGAACCTCGAACAAATCCGAGAGAATCATCTTAAACTAAGTGACATTGAACATTCCGGAAGTCTTAACTTGGACAATATGCCTGTAGTAACAAGCCTTGTTTATAGCATTCATGGCAATGAACCTTCATGCGTAAACTCGTCAATCGCTGTAGCATATTATCTGGCGGCGGCTCAAGGAAGTGAGATAGACGAGTTACTGAAGAATCAAATCGTAGTAATGAACCCAGGCGCAAATCCTGACGGAATCAACCGCTTCGCTTCATGGGTAAACAGTAGCCGTAGCTTGACAGACGTTAGCGATTTGAGATCTCGCGAGTTCTCCGAGGCTTGGCCATCAAGCCGTCTGAATCACTATTGGATGGACTGTAACCGTGATTGGTTGATGGCACAGCATCCTGAAGGCATCAATTGTATAAACAATTATTTCAATTGGTTGCCAAACGTGGTGATAGACTTGCACGAAATGGGAGATAACTATCAATATTTCTTCAGTCCGGGGCATCCTAAGCGTACGCATCCGCTAACAACACAGCTTAACCAACAGTTGACGGCAGGCGTATCTTCATTTACAGCTCAGATGCTCGACGGAATCGGTACTACATTCTATACTAAGGAAGGATACGACGATTACTATTACGGAAAGGGAGGAGCTTATGGAGACATCAGTGGTGCCGTTTCATTGCTATACGAACAAGGCTCAAGTCGCGGACACTTACGCAGCACGGCTAATCACGGAGTATGGTCTTTCAGCTGGACTATTCGTAACCAAGCGTATGCTTCATTCGCTTCTCTAATGGCTGCGAAGGAAATGCGCCCTACCCTACTGAACTACCTGAAAGAGTTCTACGAAAAATCTGCTGCCGACGCACGCAAGGAGTCTGTACAAGGCTATGTGTTTGATGCACGAGGGTCAAAGGCTACAGCTTTTCACTTCTTGGAAACTATGGCTCATCATCGTATCGATGTTTATCACTTGGCAAAAGACTATCAGACTTTCAGCAAGGATGATGCATACATTATTCCTGTTGGGCAAAAATATAGCACAAGGGTTAAGGCTTTGATGGAGAACACGCTTGACTTTACGGACAGCACTTTCTACGATATATCGGCATGGACTTTCCCTCACGCATACAATCTGAATTATACAACAGTTAAGAGCACTGCAGGACTAACTGGCAGCAAGGTTACGGAAAACTCTTTCCCTGTCGGAAAAATAATCGGGGGCAAGAGCAACGTAGGCTATGTATTCGAGAATACCGAATTCTACGCTCCTAAAGTGGCTTATGAGCTACAACGTAAAGGTATCCGTGTGACTGCAGCAAACCGACCATTCCTATTCAAAAGCGGAAGCACAGAAAAACAAATGGGATACGGAACATATCAAGTTTTGGTGCTTAATCAATCGCTTACTCCTGATGAAATACACGATACATTGTCGGAATTGGCGAAAACAACGGGTGTAGACATCTACTCTGCCTCTACAGGATTGATGCCTGATACAGACATGGGTAGTCCGGCGTGGAGACGCCTTATCCAGCCTAAGGTAGCGATGCTCGTTGGGCGTACTATGGGTGTTGCCGATGCTGGGGAGATATGGTTTCTTCTCGACAACCGCTTCCAAATGCGTCCGGTACTTATCGAGAACCATTCTTTCACACTAAAAGACTTATTGGACTATACAGTTATCATTCTTCCAAACGGAATCCCTACTCTTAACGCTTCCAGCGAGGCTGCGTTAAAGGACTGGGTAGCCTCAGGCGGTACATTGGTGGCTACCGGAAGAGCTTGGGAGTGGGTGAACAGAATAGGTCTTCTTCCTATAAAAGCTGAAAGCATAGCGGCTAGAGTGGACAGCACAGCCTACCTCACTTATGCGGACAGAGCGGAAGCTCGTTCGGGACGCATACCGGGTGTTATCCTTAATTACAATGTGGATAAGACGCATCCATTGGTATGGGGGCTTGAGCAAGATCAAATACCTGTGATGAAGAACAATAACTTTATTTTCAAGAAAGATGCCGACCCATACGCATCACCTCTTTACTATACTTCTCAACCGGTAGTGTCGGGATTCCTTTCGGCTCATCATAAAGAGTCGTTGAAGGATTCTCCTGCGGTGTTTGCCAAGTCTTACAGAGGAGGAAAGGTGATTGTTTTTGCCGACGATTTGAACTTCCGTTCTTATTTCTTCGGAACAAGCAAGATTTTCATGAACGCATTATTCTACGGCTCGTGTATATAATAATGTGTATAGTTAAATAAAAAGATTTTTCAGTAAAAGTCCTGCCGACAATAACATAGTCGGCAGGACTTTTCGCTTTTGTACGGCGTAGAATCGCACATTGACAGAAAAACACTATCCTTTTCTTTGTCCTTTTGCCAGAGAAAAAGTTGCTCTATTTCTCTGTCCTTTGTACAGAAGGCTGCAGACATTTTCTGCAAGGTCTGTCCTTTGTACATAAGATCGCAGACATTTTCTGCAAGGTTCTGTCCTTTGTACATAAGGTCGCAGACATTTTCTGCAAGGTTTTGTCCTTTGTACATAAGGTCGCAGACATTTTCTGCAAGGTTCTGTCCTTTGTACATAAGGTCGCAGACGTTTTCTGCAAGGTTTTGTCCTTTGTACAGAGGGTCGCAGACGTTTTTTTTATTTTGTCCAAGGGAAAATGTAACGGTATTGGCTATCTAATGCCGTTATTTTAATGGCGAAATAATTGTAACTTTACCACCATGCATGATAACAATAATAATATGGACGAACTGCTGAAGGGATTGAATGAAGATCAACGGAAGGCAGTGATATTCAATGACGGTCCGGCATTGGTTATTGCCGGTGCTGGCTCGGGAAAGACGCGTGTGCTGACTTACAAGATTGCGTACCTGCTGAGTAAAGGTCTTCCGCCACAGAGCATCCTTGCACTTACCTTTACCAACAAGGCGGCGAAGGAGATGAAGGAGCGGATTAGCAAAATGGTCGGCAGTCAGGCGTATCGCCTTTGGATGGGGACTTTCCACTCTATCTTTTCACGTATTCTACGCGCAGAGGCGGATCGACTTGGATATCCTTCGGACTTTACAATCTATGATTCGGCCGACTCGAAAAACCTTTTGAAGAGTATCATCAAGGAAATGGCTTTGGACGATAAGACTTATCGCCCGGGCATGGTGCAGGCAAGGATATCGAATGCGAAAAATGCCCTCGTCACTCATGCTGCATATGCAAGAAGCAAGGAATTGATGGAACACGACATGGCGTGCAAGGTGCCGATGATAAGGGAAATCTATACACGTTATCAGACGCGTTGCTACACGGCGAAGGCGATGGACTTTGACGACCTTCTGATGCAAACGAATATATTATTCAGAGATTTTCCCGAAGTGTTGGAGAAATACCGTGACTTCTTTAAATATATCCTCGTTGATGAGTATCAGGACACGAACTTCTCACAGCATCTCATTGTCCAAAAGCTGAGCGAGCACCACAAACGGATATGTGTCGTAGGTGATGATGCTCAAAGTATTTATTCTTTTCGCGGAGCTAACATTGATAATATCCTGAAGTTTCGTACGACATATGAGGGTTGCAAGACTTTCAAGTTGGAACGTAATTACCGCTCAACGCGCAATATCGTGAACGCTGCAAATAGTCTTATCCACAAGAATACCGAACAAATAAAGAAGACCATCTACTCTGAAAAGGAAGATGGAAGCAAGATAAAATTAGTCCAACTGTACTCCGATTACGAGGAAGCGCATAATGTAGCAGCTAAAATCGCAACATCTGTGGTTGGGAATAATGAATATGAATTCTCCGACTTTGCAATTTTGTATCGCACCAATGCTCAGTCGCGTGTGCTTGAGGAGGCTTTGCGTAAAAGTAATCTTCCGTACAGGATATACGGCGGACTTTCCTTCTATCAACGCAAGGAGATTAAGGATATCATATCTTATTTCCGCCTAATCGTCAATCATGCCGACGAAGAAGCGTTCAAGAGAATCATAAATTATCCTGCAAGAGGGATAGGCGACACAACGCTGAACAAGGTAAAGGCTTATGCAGCGGCAAACAATCTGAGTTTATGGGAAACGCTGTCGGCTGTAGGGAATCTGACTGTCAATTCCGGCACGGCAAATAAGTTAATTGCCTTTAGGGAACTAATCCTACGCTTCTGCGAATACAGTAAGAACAATCCGCTTGAAGATGTTGTCGATTTTGTTATGAAGGAAAGCGGCATGGTTGCCCTACTCGCCCAAGACAGCTCGGTTGAAGGAATCAGCAAGTACGAAAATGCAAAGGAGTTAGCGAAAGGTATCGTAGAATTTTGTGAAATAAAGCGCGAAGAGGGTGTGGAGAACATAACAATGGCTGATTTCCTCTCGGAGGTAGCCCTGCTAACTGACCAAGACGATAAAAGCAAGGAGAACACGAACAGAATAACGCTGATGACGGTTCACTCGGCTAAAGGATTGGAGTTTAAGAATGTCTTTATCGTAGGATTGGAAGAAGATCTGTTCCCATCACAGATGTCGAGGGATAATTTGCGTGCGATAGAGGAAGAAAGAAGGTTGCTATATGTAGCAATCACTCGTGCGGAGGAGAATTGCGTGCTGTCCTGTGCAAAGAGTCGCTTTCGCAACGGTCAGAGTACGATATGTTCGCCTAGCCGTTTCTTGAAAGACATAGACCCTAACCTAATAGACTTCCCTGTTGAAACGAAAGCAGAATGGGTATACCATAAGCCGGTAGGAAAGCCGATATTATCAACTGAGAACCTCACAAAACTATCCAAAGCATTAGTCTCCGCACCATCAGAAGCAACAAGTTTAGAAGGCTTAGATGTAGGCGCACGAGTAAAACACATACGCTTTGGCGAGGGATACATAAAAGGGTTCGAAGGTGAGGGCGGCAACACAAAAGCAATAGTAGAATTTGATAATTCAGGGACTAAGCAGCTACTGCTGAAGTTCGCCAAATTAACTGTTATATGAAGATATTCCGAGGGGATATATTCTCCTTCAAAAATACACAACACGACTACCAATATATCATCGACGGCGCACTCGTAGTGGTCGACGGCATGATTGTCGAGGTTGGCAAATACTCCGATATGAGGCTAAAGTATCCCGACGCGGCTATCACTGACTATACGGACAAGCTGATTATGCCGGGCTTTATCGATACGCATACGCACTTTGTGCAAATGGAGATCATCGGGATGTATGGCAAGCAATTATTAGAGTGGCTTAGTGATTATACATTCCCTGCCGAGCAAGCGTTTGAGTCGGAAGAATATGCAGCACGCATTGCCAACGCCTTTTTAAAGGAACTTTGGAGAAACGGAACGACGTCATGCCTTGCTTATTCGTCCGTCCATAGACAGTCTGCCGATGCGCTATTCAATGCAGCCGATAAAGCGAATATGCGTGTCATAACAGGCAATACTCTTATGGAAAGAAATGCCGCCGAAGGCTTAGAATACAGCGCAGAAGATAGCGAAAGGGACAGTCGTGAGTTGATAGAGAAATGGCACGGCAAAGGGCGTAGTCTTTTTGCCATAACGCCTCGTTTTGCTATTACCTGCTCGGAACGACAACTGTTGTTGGCAGGCAAACTTCACAATGAATTTCCTGATACATACGTGCAAACGCATTTGTCCGAGAATAAAGCGGAGATTGGATACACTTTATCGCTCTTTGATGGATGTAAAGACTATCTCGAGGTGTATGAACGTGCCGGATTAATCACAGACCGTAGCGTATTGGCGCACTGCATACATTTGTCGGACGACGAGATCAGTCGCATAGCGAATGTCGGTGCTATAATATCGCATTGTCCTACATCGAATCTATTCCTAGGCAGCGGGTTATTTAATATGAAGGCAGCAGACGAAAACAGTATCCACACAACGATAGGGACAGACATAGGCGCAGGAACGTCTTTCTCAATGTTGAAGACAATGGGCGAAGCGTATAAGGTTTCCCAATTAAGGGATTATCCGCTTACAGCGTTCGATACATTCTACAAATCTACCTTAGGCGCGGCAAAGGCTCTCCATCTGGATGACAAAGTAGGCAGCCTGCAACCCAAAAGAGAAGCCGACTTCATTGTAGTAGAGTATGCAGCAACGGAAGTAGAACGACTTAGAGCCGACTACTTGAAACGCACAGACAGATGGTGCATAGAGAACATCCTCTTTGGACTGCAAACACTCGGCGACGACCGCAATATCGCCGCCACATATATCATGGGAAAGCTGATGAATTGACGTCCGTCAATTGTACATTCTATTGCTTACTGTCACAAATCCGATAAGGCGGTCATAGCGTTGACCTATTGGGCGGAAGTAGACTGCGATATTGTATTCGTTTTCTGTCTCGAAGAAGTCGCCTTCAGGGAGGATTGTCTCCCCCTGAGACTTTCCATTCGGTAGGAAAAGGTACTGATAATTGTAATTGCCCTCTTTTAACAGCATGAACTTCTCATATTGTCTGGTCTCAGAGTTGAAAGTCATCCGACTATTCTCATTAAATGCATTGTTCACAAAATCCCCGCTGAGATAGACCTCGCCTCCTGAGATTCGCCTTTCCGCAAGAGTAAAATGCACCACGCGGTAGTCAGCTTCCTGATCCGGATTATTGCAACCACTACACCTCACGAAGAAGCGACCGTTCTGATCCTGGTCATAGCGATAAGGCGATTGACTTCGGAACTCGTCAGGGAAAAGAATAACGTGATAGTATGGATTATGGAATTGAATATCTTCAACACCCATACCATTGTATCTGTTGCTGAGGAATTCTATACGTCGGTATTCGTTGCCAGCCTTAAAGACAAGGTCGCGCACATTGTCGTAAACGATACGATTGGATAGAATTGACGTAGGAGCGAAATCAGTCACGACATTATCTGTACGATTATTCTGTGTAACAAATATTTTCAACTCCGCTAGAGGGTTGGTAATCGTGAGATTACGATGATTAATGGTAAACTGTACTTGTTGATGGCCTCTGTTGGTATCAATAACGGTATGACCACTCACATCCGCACTTATATCGACAACCGATTCTATTACGGAAAAGCAAGCTGTGAGAAGAATCTCATTAGGTTTGTCCTCGCTGTAAATATTTACTGCATAATTGCCTGATAACTTCAACTGCACGTCATCATTTGGCAAGTGCAGACGATAATTAACGTACGAAGCCGTCGTTCCCATCGAATTGGCAAAGTCGTCGATGGTCATTCCCTGAAAGCCTTCCATATATTCAAACGGAGATATAGACGAAGGCGTCCAGTCGGAATTACAATGCACCACCGAATAGGCATATCGTGAATAGTTTTCGTCAAGTGCATCAAAATTTATCTCAATTTGCTTGTCGCCGTTAAGCTCAATAACAGGTGTAGAGATAAATTCGCCTGCAACTTTAACCTGAAGCGTTTTAATCTTTGAAGAATTCGTTATGGTTCGATGAACATTCTGTGCAGAAACATTCACAATGCCCAAAGTGAACAAGAAATATAATGTATAGAAAGTCGATTTCATATTAACTACGCCTGTTTTATACATTTTCGCTTAACACCTCAAGCAGGTCGAAGGTGGGAACGAAGAATAATGTTCCCGTAACTGCCGTGCTGAACTCTAACAAGCTGTCGGAATTTCCAACAGGCTCGCCAATAAACATATTTTCAAGCATTCGCCTTGTAGTCGTGAACGTATTTGCATAGCCTATAAAGTAAGTACCGAATTCTCCTTTTGATGGATTGGCAAAAGGCATATTGGCACGTACAATCTTTAGTTCGCTTCCGTCTTCACCCTTTATATTTGTTACTGCATTATGAGCATTCTCAGGCTTTTCTTTGTCGGATAGTTCGAGGTCGTTGTATTTATGTCTGCCAACTACCTTTTCCTGTTCTTCGGTAGATAGTTCATTCCACTTATTCATGTCATGAACATATTTCTGTGCAAAGGCATAGCTTCCACCTTTGAAATAAGGTTCTTCGTCGCCTACAGTTGCGTATTCATCCGCTTCGTCACTCTCAGGATTCTCCGTTCCATCCACAAAACCAATTATTGCACGACCATCGAAATATCGGAATCCGTGCACCTCGTCGACGTGCTCAGTTGCTCCGTGGAGAGCCTGACTAACAATCGATGCCAGTTCATAACAAACATCTGCCCTTTTGGAACGAATATGGAAAAATAAATCGCCAGGGGTAGACACGGCAGTGTGTTTTTCGCCCACTATCGGTTCAAACGTTGCCAATTCCTTAGGGCGTTCGACTGTGGGGAACAACCTCGACCAGACATTTGCCCCGAAACCAATCACGGCACTAACGTCCGCCTCAGGGAATCGATTCCTCAGACTCTTTATAATCGCAGCAAAGCTACCGCACAGGTCTTTTACCTTCTCGTCGGCACCATTCTCGGAGGTTAATGCCAAAACCATGAATATTGCATTCTCGCCGGGCTTGTTTGTTACATCTTGTGACTTCATTTTATATATCGTTTGATTGTTTTAAATTGTTCGCTAGACGAAGGTAGGTCTTTGCATATTAATATACAAGCTGCACAATATTATAAAGAAAATCATTTATATCATCCACAAGAAGCGGACAACCTCACCGACATCTTCGTTTTGACGTGGCGTATCGTTTGGGTTGGTTGATTTTCGAGATTTTTTTCTATATTTAAGGTGAATTTAGTAACAAATTAAAACCAAATTGATTAATGGAACGTCGTGATTTTATTAAGAAGAGTGTTGTTGCAGGCGCTGCTTTATCGTTAACGTTCGAGGATTTGAGCGCAGCTCTTTCAACGAACAAAATTGCTGTCGAAACGGCTCCTGACATGGTGGCTGTGATGGGTGGTGAGCCGAAAGAGATGCTTGAAAAGGCATTAGAAGCCTTGGGAGGCATCGAAAAGTTTGTTAAAAAAGGACAAAAGATTGTTATTAAGCCAAATGTGGCTTGGGACAGAGCGCCGGAGATGGCGGGTAACACTAACCCTGAACTTGTAGAGGCTTTAGTGAGAAAATGTTTGGAAGCGGGTGCCGAAAAGGTGACGGTTTTCGACAATACTTGTGATGCATGGCAAAGATGTTACGAAACAAGCGGTATTGAAAGGGTTGTACGTGCAGCTGGTGGTATTATGATGCCAGCAAATACTGAAAGATATTATAGGGAAGTGAAATTGCCGAGAGGTGTTAACCTTAAGAGTGCACTTATACACGAATCCTTGATTGAGGCTGATGCGTGGATTAACGTGCCTGTCCTTAAAGACCATGGCGGCGCGAAATTAACAAGTGCAATGAAGAACTACATGGGTATAGTATGGGACAGAAGAGTATTCCATCAAAATGATTTACAACAATGTATAGCTGATATATGTACGTGGGAAAAGAAACCGGTGTTGAACATCGTCGATGCGTACAGAATTATGCACCAAAACGGTCCGCAAGGAAGAAGTCTTGCAGACGTTGCTACATTAAAATCATTGATAGCATCTCCGGACATCGTGGCTGTTGATACCGCTGCGCTGAGAATGTTCAACCAAGTGAAAGAGCTTGACATGGAAGCTGTAGGACACATCGGCAAGGGTGAAGAATTCAAACTTGGCACAACAAACCTGGATAAACTCAACATCAAACGTATTAGAATATAATGATTAAAGTGTACTTGAAATGGTTGCGGGTGTTTCTCGCAATCATTTTCTTTTTACCCGTATCCTTTTTCTTTATTGATTTCATGGGGATACTTCCGAATGGTGTCGGTCATCTTTTGCATCTTCAGATTATACCCGCAATTCTTGGGGGTTTCATTGGCATTTTTCTTTTGCAGGCATTGCTTGCGTTTGTCGTAGGTCGTATTTATTGTTCGGTGATCTGCCCTGCGGGCGTTTTGCAGGATATTATCAATAGGATATATTGTATCGGACGGAAGAAGAAGAATGGAACGCGGAGGTTTAAGCAAAAGAAGGCGATGAACACCTTCCGCTATGGTTTACTGGGTTTAACGGCGGTGCTTGCCTTGTTTGGGGCGACTAATTTGCTGATGATTCTCGATCCTTACAGTAATTTCGGTCGAATTGCGAACAACCTTGTGCGCCCTTTATATAAATGGGGGAATAATATTGCGGCAGATGTGTTGATGCATTACAAAAACTACTCGCTTTATCATGTCGATGTGACCAATGTACCGATATTCTCTGCCGTTGCTGCGATTATCGCGCTTGTGGTATTCGTTGTGATGGTTGCTTTGCGAGGTAGATTGTTCTGCAACACACTTTGTCCAGTCGGTGCAGGGCTTAGCCTTATCTCTCGCTACTCGTTGCTTAGAGTTTCTTTTGATAAAGAATCTTGCACAAAGTGCGGAGTATGCTCGAAAGGATGCAAAGCGGAGGCAATTGATGTCAAAAACATGACGGTAGACACATCGAGGTGTGTGGATTGCTTCAATTGTATGCCATCATGCCCTAAAGGTGCGCTAAGTTTTTCGTTCAAGTCATCATTTAAGACTGCGACTGAGGAGTCCGCTCCCATCCCGTCATCTGAAGATGGCAAAGGCAATAGCCGCAGACAATTTATAGCGACGTCAGCAGTCGTAGCGGGAACGATACCGACAATCTCGGCGATAGCAAACGTCGGCGAGCCCCCTGTATCCCCCACCCTGCCGATAATACCTCCGGGTGCGATTAATCTGGAGCGTTTCAAGGATAAATGTACAGCTTGTCATTTGTGCGTTGCCAAATGTCCGAGCCATGTACTGCGCCCTGCTGGCTTCGAGTATGGTTTTGATTTCCTTTTACGCCCTCATTGCTCGTTCTACGATAGCTATTGTAACTACCAATGTACCGTATGCTCAGAGGTTTGTCCTACAGGCGCAATAAAGTTCCTGACAGAGGAAGAGAAAAAGGTTGTACAAATTGGTATAGCAGAGTTCAACGTGGACATCTGTATCGTTAAAACAGATAATACCGACTGCGGAGCGTGCTCCGAGCATTGTCCGCTGCAAGCAGTGAGAATGGTTCCATACAAAGGAACGCTTACGATACCTGAAGTTACGCCCGAACTATGCGTTGGCTGCGGAGGTTGCGAGTCAATCTGCCCTGTTCGTCCCGAAAGAGCAATAATCGTCCGCGCAAAAGAGACACACGTGATTATCGAACTGCCTGAAGAGGAAGAAGTAAGGGATATAAGGGTTGACGACTTCGGTTTCTAAAGGAAAAAATGCTACATTTGTGGCAAATTTTACTGAATGAAATTTGAATTACAAACCAAGGATGCAAAGTCGAACGCGCGAGCGGGACGAATCACTACCGATCATGGTGTGATCGAGACGCCAATCTTTATGCCCGTAGGCACACAAGGTAGCGTCAAGGCGGTTCACATGACGGAATTGGAAAAAGAAATAAAGGCTGAGATAATTCTTGGCAACACCTACCATTTATACCTCCGGCCCGGTACAGAAATACTGGAACAAGCCGGAGGTTTACATAAGTTTAATAGCTGGCACAAGCCAATACTAACCGACAGCGGAGGCTTTCAGGTCTTCTCTTTGTCGAATATGCGTAAGTTGCGAGAAGAAGGAGCCGAATTTCGTTCGCATATAGACGGATCGAAGCACCTTTTCACTCCTGAAAGGGTTATGGATATACAACGTTCGATTGGTGCGGATATAATCATGGCATTTGACGAGTGTTGCCCGGGCGATGCAGATGTTCATTATGCCAAAAACTCGCTCGAACTGACAGAGAGGTGGCTCGACCGATGCTTTGACCGATTCAATTCTACTGAGCCTAAGTATGGATACAGTCAAAGCCTGTTCCCAATCGTGCAAGGCTGCGTATATCCCGACCTGAGAAAGCGTGCGGCGGAGTTCGTGGCAAGCAAGAATGCCGACGGCAATGCTATAGGAGGATTGGCAGTAGGCGAACCGACCGACAAGATGTACGAAATGATAGAAGTGGTAAACGAAATCCTCCCTGAGGACAAGCCACGCTATCTGATGGGCGTAGGTACTCCAGCAAATCTATTGGAAGCAATAGAAAGAGGAGTCGATATGTTCGATTGTATAATGCCAACGCGCAACGGTCGTAATGGTCAGATATTCACGAAGCATGGAACTATCAACCTTCGTAATAAGAAATGGGAAAATGACTTTTCCCCCTTAGACCCCGAAGGCTATACTTCGGTTGATACACTATACAGCAAGGCGTATCTTCATCATCTTGTGAAGGTGCAGGAGATACTTGCACTTCAGGTGGCATCAATACATAATCTTGCCTTCTATCTATGGCTCGTAAAAGAGGCGCGTCGACATATAATAGAGGGCGATTTCACATCGTGGAAGAGAGTCATGGTTCAACAATTGTCAAATCGTTTGTAATGGCGAAGTTTAATCTGACGCGGATAGATTGGTACATTATCAGGCAGTTCCTTGGTACCTATGTTTTTGCAATACTTCTGATTATTTCTATTTCGGTCATTTTTGATATAAACGAGAAGATAGACCGCTTTCTGAAGCCTGAAGTTCCGCTTAGCGCAATCGTGTTCGATTACTATCTTAACTTCATTCCGTACTTTGCAAGTATGCTTAGTCCATTGTTTACGTTCATTGCAGTAATCTTCTTTACTTCAAAACTTGCCGATAATTCAGAGATTATAGCAATGCTCGCCAGCGGAGTGAGTTATAGGCGGTTGATGCTACCCTATGCTATCTCAGCGACGATTATTGCCGTTGTTACATTTATACTAAACGCCTTCATTATACCTCCTGCCAACATTACGCGCATCGACTTTATGAACCAACACATTAGGAATAAGAAAGAAATGTCGGCAATGAATGTGCAATTAGAGGTTGAGCCTGGTGTTATAGCCTACTTCAATAATTTTGATTCTCGCTCTAACATGGGATACCGTTTTTCGTTGGAGCATTTCGATGGAAAGAAACTCGTATCACGTATGACGGCTAAGTCTATCAAATACGACTCATTACATAAATGGACGGTGATCGACTATATGATCCGTGATTTCGAAGATAACCGCGAAACAATAATGTCTGGCTCTCGTATAGACACAACACTGACGATAGTCCCCTCCGATTTCCTTATTTCAGTAAATGATTGTGAGACGATGACAAGCCCTGAGCTGCGCACATACATTAACCGGCAGAAACAGAGGGGCATCGGTAATATCCAGACCTTCGAAATAGAATACCACAGGCGATATGCGACCATAATGGCAGCGTATATCCTCACCGTGATAGGCGTTTCTCTATCCTCTCGCAAAATAAAGGGTGGAATGGGACTCAATATCGGTATTGGTATTGGATTAAGCTTCTCTTATATCCTATTTATGACCGTAACATCAACTTTTGCCATAAACGGCTACGTAAATGCCATGACTGCAGCATGGATACCAAACATCATTTATACCTTCATTGCAATATATCTGTACAATAAAGCTCCCAGATAGCTTTCAAGACAAGGCTTTTTCTGTTAAAGAGTCGGATATAGAGTCTCTATAAAGCCATTTGTCGCAAAAATGTAACATCCGTTTCACGAGAGCGAAACAATAAGATTCTTTCTTTGTGTAAAATACTTATTTTTGTTAAGAATTAATTTAATTATTAAGACATGACTGATACATTACGAATACTCGTTGTTGATGACGAAGAGGATTTATGCGAGATACTTAAATTCAATCTGGAAACTGAAGGATATGAAGTAGATACTGCCTTTAGCGCAGAGGAAGCTCTGACAAAGAGACTAACAGACTACAATCTACTACTGCTTGACGTTATGATGGGAGAAATGTCCGGTTTTAAAATGGCGAGTATCCTGAAGAAAGATGTTGCAACAGCTAATATTCCGATTATATTCCTGACAGCAAAGGATACCGAGAATGATACCTTGACTGGTTTTAGTCTTGGAGCAGACGATTATATCTCGAAGCCGTTTTCGATTCGTCAGGTAATGGCAAGAGTAAAGGCAGTTTTACGTCGCACAAAGGAGAAAGTGGCAGATAGCCATACACTCGTATACGAAACATTGGTGCTGGATACTAACCGAATCAAAGCCATAGTTGATGACAAGGAAGTAAGCCTCACAAAAAAGGAGTTTGAGATATTAAAATTGTTACTGGAAAATAAAGGAAGCGTATTCTCACGCGAAGAAATACTATCACGTATCTGGAAGGATGAAGTTTATGTTCTGGACAGAACAATAGATGTGAATATAACCCGCCTGCGACGTAAGATAGGTGTCTACGGCAAGAACATCGTTACACGCTTAGGCTTCGGCTACTGCTTCGAATTCTAAAAAGAATGAATAAGAGAAACAAGAGAAATAAGATTCGGTTATCGTTCAGCATGCGGCTGTTCTGGTCAGTCTTTGTCATATTTCTTGTGTTTATTATATGTGTCTTGTTGTTTCAATACCAAAGGGAACGGGAGTATGTACAAGAAAAGCTGAACAGCGTGCTGACGGGTTATAATCATCAATTATATCTGAGATTACAACAGGAAAGCGACTATAATGCTACAATAGAGCAGTTCAGGAAGGAGATACCGCAGGACGACATACGTATTACAATTATATCATCGAACGGAGAGGTGGTATATGACAACAGTGGTATAGAGAACATGACAAACCACAACGACCGTGTTGAAGTACGAAAAGCACGATTAGGCATTGAAGCATTCACCATTCGTGCTTCCGGCACTACAGGTCGGGATTATTTCTATTCCGCAAGTCGTATCGATAATTATATATATCGCACCGCCCTACCCTATGATGATGAAACGAAAAGTATACTAAGCATAGATAATGGCTTCCTATACTTTATGGGATTGATTACGCTTATCCTTTTATTCGTCCTGCATCGTTTCACGTCCAGCATCGGTAGGACAATCTCAAAGCTCAAAAATTTCACACAGAAGATAGACTCTAATACACCATTGGAGGACTACGAGTTTCCAGACGACGAACTGGGTGATATATCTGATAGTATCATCACCTTATACAATCGTTTGCAGAAAACGAAGGATGCATTAGCAATGGATCGCGACAAGATAATAAAGCACTTCCGGTATTCAAGAGATGGATTTGCGATGTTTGCTTTAAACAGCAAAACGATTCTTTCAAATGCTCTCTTCATACAATATCTGAATCTTATCTCGGATACACCGATACACCATGCTGAAGATGCTCTTAATATTTCAGAGTTAGCACCGATAGAGGCTTTCCTACGCAAGGATATCAATAGTACAAACCGAAAGAAAGTGTTACGGGAATCTGTAACAATAGATAAAGGCGGTAAAACCTTCCAGATAAAGTGTATCCTGTTCCTTGATAAGACCTATGAACTATCAATAATTGACATATCGCGTCAGGAAGAGGAAACCCGCATGAAAAGACAGCTTACACAGAATATAGCTCATGAGTTAAAGACGCCTGTCAGCAGTATACAAGGTTATTTGGAAACTATCATATCTAACCCCAACCTGCAAGAAGACAAGAAACAATTCTTTATAGAACGATGCTATTCGCAAAGTAGTCGCCTTACTGACTTACTTCTTGACATTTCCGTTCTGAATCGTATTGACGAGGCTTCAAATATGTTCGAACTTTACAATGTAGATATAACAAACCTTATAAACGAGATACAAAAGGAATGTTCTAAAGAGATGGAGGAGAAAAATATCACAGTGGATGTGTCTCTTCCTAATAATCCAACGATCTCAGGTAATTATTCATTGGTATATTCAATTTTCAGGAATCTGTTCGATAATGCAATTGCCTATGCAGGAGAAAATGTAAAAATCAGTATTACCTGTTACAAAGAAGATTCCAGATTCTATTATTTCAGTTTTTCAGATAATGGCATTGGCATAGGCGAAGAACATATAAACCGAATATTTGAACGTTTTTATAGGGTAGATAAAGGTCGTAGCCGTAAGATTGGAGGAACAGGATTAGGTCTTTCGATAGTAAAAAATGGGGTCCTTTTCCATAAAGGACAAATTTCTGCTAAAAGTAGTGTTGGTAAGGGAATTTCTTTCTTCTTTACACTAAAGAAAAAGCTATAACAGGGCATTGAGTCTTTATTTTATTATTATTTTTTCCTATCTTTGCATCTGTTTTTTTAAGGCGAAATATAAATTACCTACATTTTATGATAACTACTCTTGTTGTTTTAGCATTATCCATGTTTTTCTTTGTACATGGAAAAGTTCGTTCTGATATTGTTGCACTATGTGCGTTAGTCTGTCTAATGGTTTTTGGAATCTTAACCCCCGATGAAGCCTTGTCTGGTTTTTCTAATTCCGTTGTGATCATGATGGTCGGACTATTTGTTGTTGGTGGTGCGATTTTCAAAACAGGACTTGCAAAAATGATTAGTAGTAAAATGTTGAAATTAGCTGGAACAAGCCAATTAAAGCTTCTTGTTCTTATTATGGTAGTAACAGCTTTTATCGGAGCCTTTGTAAGTAATACGGGAACGGTTGCTCTTATGCTTCCTATTGTTGTTAGCATGGCTGCAGGAGCAAAAATCAGTCCAAGTCGCCTACTTATGCCATTGGCTTTTGCAAGTAGTCTTGGTATGGCAACTCTAATTAGTACCCCTCCTAACCTTGTTGTACATGGTGCTTTAATTGATGCAGGCTTTGACGGTTTCTCTTTCTTTTCTTTCACTCCTATAGGTATCGTTTGTCTTATTACAGGTGTCTTAATTATGATACCATTGAGTAAGAAGTTCTTAAACAAAAAAGATGTTAAAGGCAAAACAGATAGCAACAATAAAACTCCGGATGACCTTATCAATAAGTTTCAATTGTCGGACAATCTATTCCGCATAAGTGTAAAATCAGGTTCTCCTATATGTCATTGCACATTACAGGAACTAAATATAACACAGAGATACAATGTCTCTATTCTGGAGATTAGAAGACCGTCTCTAACGACTGGTCGCTTTATGAAAACTGTAGACCAAAGCATAGCAGGTCCTAATACGGAAATTCAGAAAAATGACATATTGTATGTGTTTGGTGAGTTTGAAGATGTAAAAACATTCGTAACCGAAAACAAACTGGAACTTACAGAAACAAAAGTAACTGAGTACACAGGCAAATCAGAGAATGAAAGATTAAGCGTACAGGAAATAGGTATTGCCGAAGTTGTTATTCTATCTGAATCATCATTAGTAAATAAACCTGTCAAAGATTCCGGATTCAGAAATGATTATTCTATAAATGTATTAGGAATTGAAAGAAGTGATAGCTATATCTTGCGTGATGTAAAAGACATTAAGATGCACGCAGGAGATGTATTACTTGTACAAGGAACGTGGGATAACATTGCACGTATGAGTCAGAAACAAACCGAATGGGTTGTTTTAGGGCGTCCTCTTGAAGAAGCGTCTAAGGTTACTCTTGACTATAAAGCACCTATTGCAGCAGCAATAATGTTGCTTATGATTGCGATAATGGTATTTGACTTTATTCCTATTCCGGGAGTTGCAGCGGTTATAATCTCTGCCATTCTTATGGTTCTGACTGGGTGTTTCCGTAATGTAGATGAAGCCTATAAGACAATAAATTGGGAAAGTATAGTACTGATTGCAGCGATGTTACCAATGTCATTGGCTCTTCAAAAAACAGGAGTGTCTGCATTTATTTCGGAGCAATTAGTTGGTGGGTTGGGTAATTATGGTCCAATGTTCTTGTTAGCAGGTATTTATGTGACAACATCTATATTGACAATGTTCATAAGTAATACAGCAACTGCGGTATTGGTTGCGCCTATTGCAATGCAGTCTGCTATAGCAATGGATGCAAGTCCATATCCATACCTATTGGCCGTAGCGGTGGCAGCCAGCTTATGCTTTGCTTCTCCATTCTCGACACCTCCAAATGCGTTGGTTATGTCGGCAGGAAAGTATACGTTTATGGACTATGTAAAAGTAGGACTTCCTCTGCAGGTCGTAATGGCTATAATTATGATATTATTCTTACCGTTACTATATCCATTTTAATTAGAGGAACATCTACATAGATGGAAACAAATAATAATATCCCTACTTTTTCTCCGATCACGATAAATGATAAAGATTTAATTACATCGTTTACCTTACAGAGTGATTTTTGCAATTGTGACTTTTCTTTTGCAAATATGTGTAGTTGGCAATTTCTGTATGATAGCGAGTATATGATAAAAGATGGCTTTTTGCTTGTCCGTTTTAGGATTGAAGCAAAAAGTCGCTTCGCTTATATGCATCCTGTAGGTAATGGTGATTTCAATAAGATAATAAGATTTATAGAAGAGGACTCTATTGCTAATGGAAGTCCACTATTACTATTGGGTATTGGTCCAGAGGCTAAAGAAAGACTTGAAATGACATTCCCAAATGTATTTGAGTTTACTCCTGAGCGAGATTTCTTCGATTATATATATCTACGTGATGATTTAGAATTTCTGCAAGGGAAAAAGCTTCAGTCAAAAAGAAATCATATCAATAAGTTCAATTCTCTCTACAAATACGAATATATTCCTATTACACAGGAAACAGTTCCAATGTGCATGGAATTGGAGACTCTATGGTACAGTAATCATTCGGAAGAGAATGAAAATAGACTACAAGCTGAGCGTCGCTCAATGACTTACGCCTTGAACAACTATGATAAATTAGGCATAATAGGTGGTGCTATTAAAGTCGACAATGATATTGTCGCATTTACCTATGGAGCACCTATTAACCATAAGACATTCGGAGTACATGTAGAGAAAGCCAACGTTAATTATGTAGGGGCTTACCCTGTTATTAACAAAGAATTCGTATCTCGCCTGCCAAAGGAATACATCTATATAAATCGAGAGGAAGATTTAGGTCTCCCAGGACTGCGTAAAGCAAAACTATCGTATAACCCCTTTAAGCTATTAGAAAAATATGCAGCCACTCGCAAATAAAGAAAAGAAGTGGCAGGTAGAGAATCTGTGGCGAAATGTGTTTGGAGATGCGGAGGAATTTATACGACTATACTTTGATAATATATATAATGACGATAATACTATTGTCATAGAGAAAGATGGCGAAATCGTTTCTGCCCTGCAATTACTCCCATACACAATGATATGGGAAGGACAGGAAATTAATGTCGCTTATATCTCAGGAGTCTGTACTCACCCTGCCGAACGTGGTAAGGGTTATATGAATAAGTTAATGGATATGGCAGATGCAGAACTTAAGCGACGCAATATCCCGATGGCGATACTCATTCCTGCTGAGGAATGGCTATATAAGGTTTACAGCAAACAAGGTTATGAGAAAGCATTTTATTACTCCTCTGAACTCTACTATACAGCTCAATTACATAAGATAGAAACAACAAACGTAATAATATTTGACGATCCTATTATTGGAGAAGTATTCAATTTTTTTGACGAAAACTTACGCAAACGTCCTTTCTGCGTGTTACATTCAATCGCTGATTTGAGAAATATTATAGCAGAGTTGAAAATGTTTGGTGGTGCATTATTTAAGGCTAGTGATGACAAAGGAAATATCACAGGTTTGGCTTTTGCATCATTAGACTACAAGAACAAAGACTGTGTAGTTATTAAGGAGTTTCTTTATGATGATGAGAAAATAAAGCAGCAACTATTATACTCTGTGGCGACTCATTTCAATACTAAGGAGATTCTTTGCAATAATACCCAGTCCCTGCTTGATTATAAAGTAAAGGGAATGGCTAAGGTTTTAGATGCTTCTATAATCGATGTCGACTTTGACAAAACACCAGCATACATGAGTCTGATGCTGGACTAATCCCAACAAAAAAAGGCTGTCCCATATTTTAAATAACAACGGTAAAGATGTAGTTTAGGTTCACTTTTATGAAAAAGTGATAGTGTTTGTCCCATAGTGTTGGGACAACCGTCCCATTGTATTGGGATGAAAGTTTCATAGTATTGGGACAACTGTCCCAACACTATGGGAC
>JGI996J12353_1000020_pt1 | contig 60075 bp, 52 predicted proteins | sample IntmicLarv5ML5BL_FD_12353 | JGI IMG/M metagenome (IMG submission 12353) | reverse complement strand
CTGTTCTCGGTCTGCTTCCTGCGTCGTTGGCTACCGGCATCGGCTCGGACGTACAGCGTCCGTTGGCTACTGTGATTGTGTACGGACTTACGTTCTCGACCTTGATTACTTTGTTCGTCCTCCCCTCATTATACTATATTATTGAAAGGAAATTCATCTACAAAAAAAAAGATAATAATGAAGAAGATTAAGATAGCATACACAATATTCATTGCCCTCGTAGCTATGCAAAGCACGATTGCACAGCAGTCAATTACCTTCGTAAAATATCTGCAAGAGGTTGCAAGCAATAATCTGGAATACCTCGCTGAGCAGTATAATGTGAGGATAGCCGATGCCAAAACAGCTATCCAAAGGATATTTCCCGACCCTGAATTATCCCTCGAAGCTATGGACGAGAGCTTTCTCGTAGAATTAGGCTATACCTTGGAATTGGGCAAGCGAACGAACCGCATCAACTTAGCCAAAACGAATTCCGAGATAGAGGCTTTGAATCTCGAATGGTTCTTCAATGAACTAAGGCAGGAGTCTGCCGAAGCGTATCTCGATGCAATCTTGCAACGCGAATTATTAGATGTAAAGAGAAACTCATACGAATACATGGCGAAACTCGCCGAGTACGACAGTCTGAGACATAAGGCGGGCGAGATTAGCGAACACGACGCACGACAAACGCTTCTGGAAGCGGCAACGCTGCGAAACGAAGTCTACCGTCAGGAGGGAGAATACAAATCGGCGATTATTATCCTGAATAAATATATGGGAAACAGTTCCGGAGAACTTTTCAACCCATCAGGAAGCTGGGATAATATAAATAAGTACTACAACCTCGACAAACTTATCACCCACGGCATCGAGCACAGAATCGACTTACTTATGGCAAATAAAGGCATTGATGTTGCGCAGCAAAAGATACGAATGGTGAAAGCCGAGCGTCGCCCCAACATCGGTCTTATGGTAGGATACGAAAGAGATTGGAGCGGCCCATTCCCCGTTCGTCGCGATATGCTGAAGGCAGGAATTGCGATTCCCCTCAAATTATCAAACCTTAATAAGGGTGCTGTCCGCCAGTCAAAACACATTCTTAATCAAAATGAAATGCAGGCTAAGAATACAGCACTAAGAGTACAAACAGAAATCTCGCAAGCTTATTTCCGCTACGAATCACTCAGCAAGCAGGTCGAACAATACAACGGCGGACTGCTTAACGAAGCTCGCACCCTATTAGACGGAACGACTTTCCACTACAAACGTGGCGAAACAAATATCCTCGAAGTATTAGTTGCCCAACGAACATACAACGAAGTAATGGAGGCATATCTCGAGTCAACAAAAGAGTACGCATCAGCATTGATAACATTACAGAAAAGCGCAGGACTCTGGGATATAAATTTCTAAATTATACCTCGCCGCAGATTTACGACAGACCAAATGGACGACTTTTGGTCTATTTTGAAAGTAAAAACAAGGCGAATGTCCGCAGTTTGGTCTCTTTTAAAGTGAAAACAGGTTAAACTGCAGAAGATTGGTTCATTTGAAAGTAAAAACAGGCAAAACTGCCGCCATCGAGCGTGTTTTCACTTTAAAAGAGACCAAATGGCAGCCATCGAGCGTGTTTTTACTTTAAAAGAGACCAAACGGCAGCCATTTAACGTGTTTTCATTTTAAAACAGACTAAACGGCGTCCATTTAGCGTGTTTTTATTTCAGGACAGACTAAACGGCGAGAGTTTACTCAATATGCAAACCCGAAAAAGCCAATGACCAAACACCCTGCCGAATCTAAATGCACGGATATAGGCGGGGGATAAAATTATATTGTTATTTTTGTGTGCTATTAAAAATGATATGAGAGAAAATAATCCTATATACGAACGTAACACGCTGGAGTTTGTGACAGTTGCCTTGGAATATTGTTCTTTGATTGAAAGCGCAGGACAAACAACTCTCCCTGATTTTGTAGACAAAGCAACCAAAATACTGCCCCTACTATATCTTAAGGCAACTTTACTTACTGACGTGGAACGAGATGATGATATTGAACTGGAGTTTACCGTAACAGAGGATACATACGAAGCAATCCGCAATCGTATCTCAGTGCTAATGGGGGAACATGATGCTTATCTGGAAACATTCCACCCCGATATGCAATACAGCGATGCACCGATAGCGGCTTTTATCTCGGAGAACCTTGCAGATATTTATCAAGATGCGGGCAACTTCGTTTCCCTGTTCAGGCAAGGTAACGAAACTGTGATGGAAGAAGCAATCGGAATATGCCGCACAAACTTTCAGGGATACTGGGGACAATCGCTGCTCAACGCACTAAAAGCACTTCATGCAGTGCGCTACAGCGTAGAATTCTCCGATAATGAAAATGAGGATGATGATGACACAATATAATAGTACAATCAGCAAAGAGGATTTAGCAATACTTCCGGTAGAATCATTCCCGGGAAGAATAATCGTTGTCGAAAACGAAATCGATACAAACAAGGCTATGAGATACCTTACATTGTTCGACGCAGTAGGTTTTGACACAGAGACACGCCCGAACTTTAGGAAAGGACAAAATCATACTGTCTCGCTGATGCAAGTCTCTACGAATGAAGCCTGCTTCCTTTTCCGCCTGAATAAAATCGGAATACCGGACGCATTGAAGGATTTTCTCGTAGATGAGAATATAATGAAGATTGGTCTGTCGCTGAAAGATGACTTCGGGGCAATGCGCAAACGCACAAACATAGAGCCGGTGAACTTCGTCGACCTACAATCCATCGTAGGCGAATACGGCATAGAAGATGCCAGTCTGCAAAAGATATACGCAATCCTATTCAACATGAAAATATCAAAAGGTCAACGCCTGACAAATTGGGAGGCAGAGAGATTAACTGATTCCCAACAAAGATATGCAGCATTAGACGCATGGGCGTGCCTTAGAATATACAACCAATTGAAACAGCTACCATAACATGGATTATTGTAAAGTTTATCTCAAGCCTAAAAAAGAAGAGTCCTTGCTCCGCTTCCATCCATGGATATTCTCAGGGGCAATACAAAAAATAGCAGGCAGTCCTGAAGAAGGAGATATAGTCGAAGTATACGGGTCGAATAATACATTTCTTGCCATCGGGCATTATCAGATTGGAAGTATTGCCATTCGTGTATTATCATTCAAGCAAATAGATATTGACGCAGCATTCTGGGAGGAGCGTATAAAGGTGGCTTACCAATTACGCCGCTCGCTAAAGCTCGCAGGGACGTATAATAATAACACCTATCGCTTGATTCATGGCGAAGGTGATAATCTACCCGGACTGATAGTAGACGTATACGCGAATACTGCCGTCATACAGGCTCACTCGGTGGGTATGCATTGCTCTCGCAAAGAAGTTGCCGACGCAATCATTAAGACAGCAGGTGAAGAGATAAAGAATATCTACTATAAGTCGGAAGCTACCCTACCCTTCAAAGCAAACCTAAGCAATGAGGACGGATACATATACGGCAGCCAAACAGAGGAAGTAGCGCTGGAAAACGGACTGATGTTTCACGTAGATTGGATAAAGGGACAGAAGACAGGTTTCTTCGTCGATCAACGCGAGAATCGCTCTCTGCTGGAATTCTATTCTGAAGGACGCTCGGTCTTGAATATGTTCTGCTATACAGGAGGCTTCTCTTTCTACGCTATGCGAGGCAATGCCAACGTGGTTCACTCAGTAGACAGCTCTGCCAAAGCAATCTCATTGACAAAGAAGAATGTCGAGCTAAACTATCCGGGCGACCCACGTCACGAAGCATACGCAGAAGATGCCTTCAAGTATCTCGACAAGATGGGCGACAATTACGATCTTATTATATTAGATCCTCCTGCCTTTGCAAAGCACAGAAACGTACTACGTAACGCACTACAAGGTTATCGAAAACTAAACGCCGCAGCCTTCGACAAAATCAAACCCGGGGGAATACTATTTACCTTTTCCTGTTCGCAAGTGGTAAGCAAGGAAAACTTCCGCTTAGCAGTGTTCAGTGCCGCAGCTCAATCAGGTCGCAAGGTCCGTATTCTACACCAACTGACACAACCTGCAGACCACCCAATAAATATATATCACCCTGAAGGAGAATACCTGAAAGGATTGGTATTATATGTTGAATAATTTGACATTTTTTAATTACGGAAATATTTCATTATTGCGTAATTAATTTTATCTTTGTTGTATTCCAAAAAGATGATTATTAATTAATTGTATAACATATAAAAATTAAATTATTTATGTCTAAAGTAACAGTTATTGGTGCAGGTAATGTAGGTGCAACATGTGCAAACGTTCTTTTGTTTAACGAAGTTGCAAGCGAAATTGTAATGCTTGATGTTAAAGAAGGTGTATCCGAAGGTAAAGCTATGGATATGATGCAAACTGCTCAATTGTTGGGTTTCGACTCTACAGTTACAGGTTGTACTAACGATTACGCAAAAACAGCTAACTCTGACGTTATCATTATCACTTCAGGTATTCCTCGTAAGCCAGGTATGACTCGCGAAGAATTGATCGGTGTAAATGCAGGTATCGTTAAAGAAGTTGCTCAAAAAGCATTGAAACATTCTCCTAACGCAATCTTAGTTGTAGTATCTAACCCAATGGATACAATGACATACCTTGCGTTGAAGTCTTTAGGTTTACCTAAGAATCGTATTATCGGTATGGGTGGTGCATTGGATAGCGCTCGTTTCAAATATTACTTAGCTCAAGCATTAGGTTGCAATGCAACAGAAGTTGAAGGTATGGTAATCGGTGGTCACGGTGATACGACAATGATTCCATTGGCTCGTTTCGCTACACTTAACGGAGTTCCTGTTTCTCAATTGCTAAGCAAAGAGAAGCTAGACGAAGTAGTTAAAGCTACAATGGTAGGTGGTGCTACACTTACAGGCTTATTAGGAACTTCTGCTTGGTATGCACCAGGTGCAGCAGCATCTTATGTAGCTGAAGCTATCATCCACGACCAAAAGAAAACAATCGCTTCTTCAGTAACATTAGAAGGCGAATATGGTGAGTCAGACATTTGTATCGGTGTTCCAACAGTTATTGGAAAGAACGGTATCGAAAGCATCGTTGAGCTAGCATTAAATGCAGAAGAAAAAGAATTGTTCGCAAAAAGTGCAAAAGCTGTTCGCGAAACAAACGATGTTCTTAAAGAAATAGGTGCTCTTTAATTAGCGCAGTTTATTTTAGAATAGTGTATGTAAAGGCGATCTCGTAATGAGGTCGCCTTTTTTGTTTTTACAATTACGTTTCAACGAAACATAGCGGTTGGATTATTTGACTTTATTCACTATTTTTGACATATTAAACAAAAATGAATTAAGTATTAACTATTTTAAATTACTCATCATGAATTCTAAATTTACAATCTCAGAAGTAGTAAAATCTTCTTGGGAAATTCTCAAATCACAAATCTGGATATTAGTCGGTCTCCTTATCGGATACACGATAGTATCTCTTATCCTGACTTTTGTCTTAAGTTTCTCTAGTACTCTTTCCAGTATTGTTTCAACGATTATTAATATAATATTCACTTTGGGATATACGAGAAACATATTCCAGGCAATAGATGGCGAAGAACCACAGTTCTCAGCATACGGACAAGAGAGCCGTAAATTCGTTAAAGCATTCGTTGCTTCTTTTCTTTGCGGGGTAGCTGTAGTTATAGGATTAGTATTGTTGATACTTCCTGGTATCTACATTGCTCTTCGTTTGCAATTCTTCCTTGCAATAATCGTTGACGAAGATGCTGGTATAATTGAATCTCTACAACGCAGCTGGGATATTACTAAGGATGATGTTCTTCCTCTGTTTATTGTAGCATTGGTTGTAATTGGTATCACTTTCGCCGGTGCATTATTATTAGGTATTGGTATCCTTATTGCTGCTCCTTTAGTACGCATAATACAATTATATGTTTACCGTAAGTTGAAAGCATCTGCTCTTTTTGATAGTCCTACTAAGGAAGTTGATAGCCATCAAGAAGTTTTAGGATAATTATCCTATTAAATAAAACATGGAATAGCCCGATGGTACTTTATCATCGGGCTATTTCGCTTTTGAGGCTTTGATTGCTTAGTTTTTTAATCTATATTTGTTTTTAGACCTATGCGAACAATAACAACACGTAATAACAGACTATAACAATCAAATTATAATAATATCATGAACGAACTATTCAGCTTAAAAGGCAAAGTCATCATTCTTACAGGGGGGTATGGCATATTAGGAGCCTGCATGGCTAAACATCTTGCCAAGGAAGGTGCAAACGTTGTTATCCTCGGAAGAGATACGGAGAAAGGCGAAGCATTGGCGAAAGAGATTACTTCGGAAGGCAATAGCGCATTATACCTGTACTCTGACGTTATGAAAAAGGATATACTGACACAGAACAAGGTCGATATTATGAAAGCCTACGGCAAGATTGACGTGCTGGTGAATCTGGCTGGCGGAAATATGGCGGGGGCAACTATCCCACCGGATAAGACTGTCTTCGATCTTGATATTGATGCTTTCCGAAGCGTTGTCGACCTGAATCTTTTTGGGACAGTCCTTCCGACGATTGTCTTCGCAGAGGTTATGGTACAGCAGAATAAGGGAAGCATCATTAATATCTCGTCCGAGTCCTCCTTAAGACCTCTTTCTCGCGTGGTTGGTTATGGAACAGCCAAGGCTGCGGTAAATAACTTCACTCAATACATGGCTGGCGAGTTGGCTATTAAGTTTGGCGAGGGATTGCGCGTTAATGCGATGGCTCCCGGCTTCTTCCTTACCGACCAGAATCGTGCGTTGATGACTAATCCTGACGGAACGCCTACCGCTCGCTGTCAGTCGGTGGTCAACCATACTCCGTTCGGCCGCCTTGGTCGCCCCGACGAGTTGCTCGGCACTTTACAATGGCTTGCTAGCGATGCCTCGGCATTTGTAACCGGAACTGTTATACCTATCGATGGCGGCTTCGACGCCTTCTCAATCTAACTAATTAATAAGAAACAATATGTATCTATTCGAACAAACATGGCGTTGGTACGGACCTAATGACCCTGTCAGCTTATGGGATATTCGTCAGGCGGGCGCAACAGGAATCGTGACCGCACTTCATCATATTCCTAACGGAGAGGTTTGGACTAAGGACGAAATCAAGAAACGCCAACAAGAGGTAGAATCGGCAGGGTTAGTCTGGAGCGTTGTCGAAAGCGTGCCCGTGCATGAGCACATCAAAACACAAACAGGAGATTTCAAAAGATATATCGAGAGCTACAAAGAAAGCGTTCGCAATCTTGGTGCTTGCGGCATCAAGGTTTTGACATATAATTTCATGCCGGTATTGGATTGGACACGCACCGACCTCGCCTATACCCTACCCGATGGCTCGAAGGCTTTGCGCTTTGAGCGAGCTGCTTTTATGGCATTTGATTTGTTTATCCTCAAACGCCCTGCTGCCGAAGCGGAATACTCTGCCGACGAGAAAGCAAGGGCAAAGGCTCGCTTCGAAAGCATGAGCGACGGCGAAAAACATACGCTGACAAGAAATATGATTGCCGGATTGCCGGGCTCGGAGGAAAGTTTTACGATAGAACAGTTTCGTGCCGAGCTTGCCAGATACAATAATATCGATGCCGAGCAATTGCGCGCCAACTTAATCTTCTTTCTCAAAGAGATTGCGCCTATTGCCGACGAGGCAGGCATCCGATTGGTTATCCACCCCGACGATCCTCCCTACCCGATACTAGGCTTGCCCCGCATAATGAGTACTGAGGAAGATTTTCGCAAAATAATCGAATCCGTGCCAAATAAAAGCAATGGTTTATGCCTATGCACAGGCTCGTTCGGCGTTCGTGGGGATAATGACCTTGCAGGAATGATGGAACGCTTCGGCGATCGCATCGATTTCGTTCACTTCCGCAGCACTCAGCGCGATAAAGACGGAAATTTCTACGAAGCGAACCATTTGGAAGGTGATGTTGATATGTATTCTGTAATGCGAGCATTGTTCGAGCTGCAACAACGCAGAGGGAAATCGATAGCGATGCGCCCCGATCACGGTCACCAGATGATAGACGACCTGCAGAAGAAGACTAACCCAGGATATTCCTGCATAGGACGCCTGCGAGGTCTTGCCGAGCTTCGCGGCTTGGAACTTGGCATCGCCCGAACTCTTTCTAAATAATAAATTTCGGAATTTCTTTACAAATCCTATAGTGCTCGTAAAGAAATTCCGGAACGAAAGCTCCGGTAGAACTCAAATCATCATATATTTTTGAAAAAAAAGGTTAGTCGCGAAGATATTCGGCTATTTGCATCAGATTTCTTTCGAGGACGAACATCTGTTTTGCCATAAAACCGAAAAAATCTCCCCAGTCAGAACGCCGGTGGAAGTCTATTCCCTCTTTTGAAGCGTAGATACGCGCCACCTGCTTGCCTGTTTCCCGAACAAAACAGATGTCCCAAATCAATCCTTCGGGAAAATCCTGTTCTAAAGCGTCCTTATACCACGTCAGGCGCTCGAACATCTCGAGGCGTTGCTCCTCGCTGCGATGATTTACTTCGAGTATCACGCAGGCTCCCTGACGGGTGGCGTCGAACTTCAATTCTACGCCTTTTATTTTGGTATCGTAAAGCACCCACATCTTTTTTCTGCCAATTAAATATGGCTGCACATCACAAAAAGAGGCGAAACTCTCCCAGAATTCCACCTTTAGTTGTTTCAATTCGTCCTTACTGTACATTTATGGGGAAGAATTATTTTATTATGTCTTTTTTCTTGATTTGTACCAACTCTCCGAAGGTTGATAGTTTTTCGAGGTTCATCTTTTTCGCATTACCGACAACGATGTAGACAACAGGACGGTCGGCAACGTTCCTTTTATAGAATTCAGATATTTCATCCATGCCTATATTGTCCAAATCTATTATAAATTGATAATTAGGATCAGATTCGTAGCCGCCCATGCGATGGTTCGCAATCTTTGGCGAGATTTCTCTGAACGATGGATAGTTGTTATTCACACTATTAAAGATGGAATGCCTTAGCGACTCAACCTTTTCAGGTTTGAGAGGCATATCTTTAATCAGCCAATCGAGGACTGTCATCGCGTCGTACGTTTTATCTGCCTGAGTGGCAAGAAAAGCACTAAGATAGCCGGGCTTATCCTTATGCACGAGCGGCATTACCATATATCCCGCATTCGCACGGTATGCGAACGAGCGAAACTCGCGTATTTCTTGGAACATCAACGACGACATATCCCCTCCGAAATATCCTCCGAACATCTTTGCTGTGTGGCGGTCGCTCTGCTTATCAAGAGCTTCGCCTGAAACGTATGCCGAAACAAGACATTGCGATGCGTCCGAAAGATTATAGTAGAACACAATCGGTTTGTCGTAATTCTTCAGCGGACGATAATATGGCGAGAAAGATTCCTTGCTGATGTTTTCGAGCGGAAGATGCGTGGCAAGCAATGCGCTCAATTCGTCCATCGGCAAAACTCCGCAATAATGTATATTGCACGCTATTTTCTGCACTCCCTTGAAAGCCTCGATAAATTCGCTGCCGTTCATTTTCTTCAAAACATTCAATGGAAGTCGTCTGAGGTATTGTGACTCGTCGCCATACTTAACCTTCTCGGCTATGGCAGAAAGTATATTGTCGGGAGATTTAGAGAAAGCCTTTTGACTCACTTTTTCGTTATCATGCACAGGTCTGACTTTCTTCTTGTCCGCCTTTACAGTGTTTAAGAACGAGGCGATAAGCTCCAGAGTGCTGCTGAAATTTTCGTCGAAGCCATTTACATACACATTGAAGCTTTTATCGTCAACATCGAACGACATCGAAGCACCTTGAGCCTGTAATGCCTCGCGGAATTCGTGGAAAGTCTGCGAATCTGTCCCAAGATAAGGTAGATAGTTTGCCGTCTGTTTCAGGATAGGAGCCTCCAGCGAACCAATGCCATAGGAAAGTTGAAGGGAAAAGATATTGTTCACCGGATTGGCTTTGGTGTACAGCGTGACGTGCTCCGACAACGCCCGACAGTCCACGTCGTTCTCAAAGTCGAGTGCCTTAGGCGGAATCTTTATCTCCGGTATTTCCTCCAAGCTACGTGCGAAGGCAGACTTAGCTCCAGCATTCTTTGGCACGATAGGTTTGAAGTTTGGCTTAGGCAGATTATCCTTAGGATACTTCCCTGTCTGCTTTGTCACGTAAAGATGATTCTCGGTAAAGTATTTTCGAGCTACATTCATAACGTCCTCCTTCGTCAATGCGTTGATGCGGTCGAGGTCGGTGACATATTCCTCCCAAGATATTCCTTGTGAGAAAAGGCGCATCATAATCTGAGCCCGCGAGCTTATATCTTCGAGTCCGGAATTGTAAGTCCTAACCGACTCCAGTTTCAGACTGTTAAACATTTCGTCGGAGAAGTCGCCGTTCTTCAACCTGTCAATTTCATTCCATATCAGCTTCGTTGCCGAATTATATGTTTGGAAAAGCAACTTCGGCACAGCCCCGACCCCTAGAATCCCCGTTTCGTTAAGACTTTCCATCATTGCTATTGCACCGGTCAACTTATGCTCGACCATCAGCTTATCGAGATAGCCTGTTCCGTTCTCGTTGTTAAGCAATCCCACGGCAATCTTCATCGCTGCCTCGTCGGGATGATTAGCAGGAATACCTCTGAAGGCAATTGCCAACGCCTTCACAAACGGAATAGAAAGCTTGACCCTTTCCTCTTCCTTCCCCTGAAACTGAGGCAGCTCTATCTTCTCACGTTTTGGCGCTTCTCCTTGACGCACTCTTGAGAAAGTCTTCTCTAATATCGGTAAGACCTTCTCCGTATCAATGTCTCCGCTCAGGATAATGCCCATATTGGATGCCACGTAGTATTGCTCGAAGAACGTTCTCATCTCCGACAAGCGTGGATTCTTCAGATTCTCCGTGCTACCGATAATCGGATAGGCGTAAGGATGCGGAGTGAAGTAGCGATGCGTCAGATGCTCTATCGCCTGTCCTCCTACTCTATCTGTCATCATATTTTTCTCTTCGTAGACCGTCTCCAGTTCACTTTGGAAAAGACGAAAGACAGGGTTCAACAATCGCTCGCTGTTAATCTCAGCCCATTGAGCAATATATTGTGGAGAGAAGGTATTAAAGTAAACCGTAAAGTCGTATGAAGTACCTGCATTCAGTTTGCTGCCGCCATAACGAGTTATCAGATGATCGAATTCATTAGGAATCACATAATCGGCAGCACGCAGGCTTAGTTCGTTTATCTCTTGTTGTATTTGTTCTCTTATCTGTGGGTCAGTTTGTTCGGCGAGTTCGTCATATTTATCGGCTATGGCATCAAGGTAAACTTTCTCAGCCTCATAGTCAACTGTTCCGATCTTGTCTGTCCCTTTGAACATCATATGCTCGAAGTAATGAGCAATACCCGTATTCGGACAATCCCTCGCACCAGCCTTTACAACAACAGCGCCAAAAACTTTCGGCTGACTATTATCCTCGTTCAACCATACGGTTAAACCATTACTTAATTTATATTCTTTTACACGAAGGGATTCTGGAATCTCTGTTGAATAAACACTCGCGCTTAATGTAAGAAGTGCCACAAATAATATATTTTTCATTAACTAAATATGATTAAAGACAAATATATCCATATTCAGTTAAAAATCCTATTTATCAAAAGCATTATTCTAAATAAGGTAAGCCTATTGCTTCAACATGTATTGTTTGAATTCGTCGAAGTCTTTGCTTAGTTCGGTGTTTTGCTTTTCGCCTTTCATAAAAGCCTTTAACTTTTCAGGGATTTCGATGTCTATGCCGAGGATTTGGTCTACGGTTTCTTTAAACTTTGCAGGATGAGCTGTTTCGAGGAATAAGCCGATTTCGTCCTCCGCCAAGCGGTCGTCCGTCAAAGCATTAGAACCGCATGCTCCATGTGGATCGGGAATATATCCTGTGCCGGTGTATATACGCTTCATCATATCTTTAATCTGCTGGTCGTCGTAACAATATCCTGTGATGTCGGCTTTAATGGCAGCATGAATATCTTCTGCTCCGAAATACAATTCAAGGATACGAGCGAAATTACTTGGATCGCCTACGTCCATCGCATTAGCAATCGTTGACACCGAAGGGAGTGGAGTATAAATACCAGTCTTCAGATATTCGAGAAAGACGTCGTTACGATTGTTTGCCGCAAGGAAGCGTTTGATAGGTAGTCCCATGCGGGCAGCAAAGAGCCCGGCAGTTATATTTCCAAAGTTGCCGCTCGGAACACTAACCACAAGGTTGTCTGCCTTACCAATCTTATCCAATTGCGCATAGGCGTTGAAGTAATAGAACGATTGCGGAAGGAAGCGAGCTACGTTTATTGAATTTGCTGATGTGAGCATCATGTGTTCGTTAAGCTGAGCATCCATGAATGCTGATTTAACGAGCGACTGACAATCATCGAATGTCCCATCTATCTCCAATGCTGTTATATTCTGTCCTAATGTAGTGAACTGACATTCCTGTATCGGACTAACCTTACCTTTGGGATAAAGGACGAACACACGAACACCAGGCACGCCGAGGAATCCGTTGGCGACAGCACTTCCCGTGTCTCCCGAAGTGGCAACAAGCACATTGACGTCTGCCAAACCTTGCTTCCTGATAAAATAGCCGAGCAAACGAGCCATGAAGCGACCGCCCACATCTTTAAACGCAAGCGTAGGACCATGAAACAGTTCAAGCGTATAAATACGTCCGCCAACGTGAACCACCGGAGTATCAAACGAAAGGGTATCGCATACTATTTGGTCGAGCGTATCATGTTCGATGTCCTCACCGAAGAATGCACGTGCCACAATGCAGGCTATCTCCTGAAAAGACTGATTCTTCATATTGGCTATCACTTCATCGTCCAATTTGTTGATGCGCTCCGGCATAAACAAACCTTTGTCTCCTGCCAAGCCTTTTACAACAGCTTGTTCGAGTGATACAGCAGGAGATTGATTATTCGTGCTATAATATTTCATACTGATTGTTCTTACTTTAAGAATTCTCTAATAAACTGGTCTTTGTCGAGCATACTATACTTGCCCCTCTTCGCTGAAGATTCGTCGTATGCCGTTACTTCATCGGGAGTTTGCCCCGGCTTGTAGATTACGAACGGAATAGGAACGGCTGTATGCGTACGGATAGCGCATGGTGTTGGATGGTCAGGCAACACTGCAATTGCCACAGGCTCTGTCCATGTCTGCAAAGCCTCGTAAACCGGACGTACTATTCTGTCATCGAGATACTCGATTGTTAGTATCTTCAGATTGACGTCTCCTTCATGACCAGCCTCGTCACTTGCTTCTACGTGTAGATATACAAAGTCGTTTGTCTTTAATGCTTCGATTGCAACTTCAGCCTTGCCTTCGTAGTTTGTGTCGTACAAGCCTGTGATGCCTTCGACTTCGAGAACCTCCAAGCCTGCATAGCGTCCGATGCCACGAATCAAATCGACAGCCGAGATTACTGCTCCCTTATTGAAGCCATACATCTGCTGCATTGTCTGCATCGCAGGACGATAGCCTGCCGACCACGGCCAGATGCTTGTCGCAGGATCTTTGCCGTCAGCAATGCGCTTCTTATTAATTGGGTGAGACTCTAATATCTCCTGAGATTTCAGGATAAGGTCGTTAAGCAAATCTGCCGTTGCCTGTGCTTCGGGAACTTCCGCCTTAACAAGGTTCGGACGGAAAGGATGCAATGGTATATCATGGGGAGGTACTGTCGCTATTAGCTTGTCGCCCCCTTTAATCACAAGAAGATGGCGATATGATACGCCTGCATGGAAGATTACTCTATCCGAACCGAGCTTTTCATTGAGGTATTCGATTAGTTCAGCAGATTCAGCAGTGGAAATATGCCCTGCCGAGTGATTCTTCAGCGTCTCACCTTCTACACAAATCAGATTGCAACGCATTGCAAGTTCGCCTTGTTTTATATCCACGCCCATGCTCGCCGCCTCCAATACTCCGCGACCTTCGTAGACTGTTGGCAAATCATATCCTAAGACTGACATATTTGCAACCTCACTCCCGGGGTGGAAGCCTTCAGGCACTGTGCAAAGAAGTCCTGAGACACCAATCTCTGCGAGCTTATCCATGTATGGTGTTTTGGCAAATTGTAGCGGAGTCTTACCGCCCAATTCAGGAATCGGTTCGTCCGCCATCCCATCGCCAAGAATAATAATATGCTTCATTATATCAGATATTCGCAATAGAGATTATATCAGCGAATACTCCCGCTGCCGTTACTCCGTCTCCTGCGCCGTAGCCTTTTATTATCATCGGGAAGTCATTATACCTCTCGGTAGACATCATTATAATGTTATTGCTTCCTTCCAATTCATAGAAAGGGTGATTGCTATCAACTTCCTGAAGTCCTACTTCGCATATGCCTTCTTCCATCTTAGCAACGAAGCGTAGGCGTTTATTTTCGGCTTCCAGTTTCTGACGTCTACTCTCGAACTCGCTATCTAAGTCGCCTATCCTCTCCCAGAACTCATTCAATGGTCCTTCAAAGAAACGTTCAGGCACGAACAGATTACTTTTGACATCTTCCTGCTCTATCTCATAGCCGGCTTCACGAGCAAGGATAACCAGTTTGCGGATAACATCCTTGCCACTAAGGTCAATACGCGGATCCGGTTCGGCATAGCCTGCTTCCTTAGCCATTTCGATTGTCTTGCTGAATGGAATCTCTGCGCTCATCATATTAAAGATGTAATTCAATGTTCCAGAGAGAACGGCTTCGAGCTTCGTCACACGGTCGCCGCTATTGATTAGAGCATTCATCGTATTGATGATAGGCAGACCCGCTCCTACGTTTGTCTCGAAAAGGAATTTCATATCACGACTACGCGCAATGTCTTTCAGCCGCTTATAACTCTCGTACGAGGACGATGCTGCAATCTTATTCGCAGCAACTACAGAGACATTATTCTGCAATAAGGTTTCATACAAGGCAGCGACTCCTTCGTTCGCCGTACAATCCACAAATACTGAATTAAAGATGTTCATCTTCAATATTTCATCACACAGTATTTCGGGCGAAGATGGTATTCCGTTCTTATCAAGTTCTTCTATATAATTATCCAACGACAGACCTTCTCTGAAGAATATCGCACGATTACTTCTTGCTATCCCGACTACACGCAATTTCAATCCGTTTCGCGACATCAGCTTAGGTTGCTGTATGCGTATCTGCTCAAGAAGTTTGCGCCCCACCGTCCCCACACCTGCTACGAAAAGGTTCAACACCTTGTATTCTGAAAGGAAAAAGGAATCATGGATAGAGTTAAGCGCCTTACGTAAGTATTTAAGACGGATAACGAACGATATATTCGTCTCGGAAGCACCTTGCGCACAAGCTATCACACTGATGCCGGCACGTCCGAGAGTTCCGAACAACTTCCCTGCAATACCGGGCGTACGTTTCATATTCTCGCCAACGATTGCGACTGTCGCCAATTCTCGCTCGGCAGTTATATCATTGATTTCACCTTGTGAGCGTTCGAGTGCAAACTCCTCGTTAAGTACATCAATGGCAACATCAACATCGGCAGTTCGTATTGCGAGAGTTGTATTATTCTCCGAACTTGCCTGAGAAACCATAAAGACGCTCACGCCATTCTTTGCAAGAGTCTTAAAGATGCGATAGTTAACACCGATGACTCCCACCATACCAAGTCCCTGAACAGTTATAAGGCAAGTATCATTAATTGACGATATACCCTTGATAATGGCTTTACCATGCACCGCAGACTTCTCTTTAGAAATATACGTTCCCTTCGCTTCCGGATTGAATGTATTCAGAATACGAATAGGAATATTCTTGTGATAAACGGGATATATTGTTGGCGGATAGATAACCTTTGCCCCAAAGTTGCAAAGCTCCATCGCCTCGGTGAAGCTCAGTTGTTCGATAACGTAAGTGGAATTAATAACCCTTGGGTCGGCACTCATGAATCCGTCAACGTCTGTCCAGATTTCCAATACGGAAGCATCCAATGCCGCAGCAAGGATAGAAGCTGTATAGTCCGACCCTCCGCGACCAAGGTTAGTGACCTCGCCATTCTCAAGACTCGATGAAATAAACCCGGGCACTATCGCCACTTTCGGCAATTCCTTGAACGTCTCCTGAATAAGAGCGTTAGTTTGATCAAAGGCAACCATATGTTTCGCAAACTGATGTTCAGTCTTAATGAACTTACGCGAATCATACAGTTCGGCTCCTTCTATAACGTTAGATATTATCAACGACGACAAACGCTCGCCATAGCTGACAATCGTATCACTCGTCTTAGGGGACAAATCATTAATAAGATAAACTCCTTTCAGGATATTCTTAAGTTCATCAAGAAGTCCCATCGTCTTTGCCTGCATCTCTGCACAAAGAGTTGTATTAGTTATAAGTCCGCTGATTACATCTGTATGGCGTGAAACTATACCGGAGAACTCCTCTTCATAACTGTTATCGCCCTTCGAAGCAAGCTCCGATGTTTTCAACAATTTGTCGGTTATACCACCCAATGCCGAAACGACGACGATAACAGGTTCGTCTACTGATTCGACAATATTTTTTACACTCAGAATACTGCCTACGGAACCTACGGATGTTCCGCCGAACTTTAATACTTTCATGTGAATATAAATTAAGTATGAATGTTTTTGTTAAAGAAAAAAGCAATAGGACGCTATTGCAAATAAAGCAGCGACTTGGTCGCCGGCGTTATTATTTTGTAGAATATAACCCCCAAGGGGTCATAAGCGCCCATGTATGGTAGGCTAAGTTTATATTTCGTTGAATAGTCATATCTTATATTTCTAAGGGTAGACAATATTACGCATTTTTTCTCGGACGAGAAAATCTACCCCCCTACACTTCCCCGATAAAGGAACAACATCCCTAATAACACGAAGAACAAATCTATCGCCTTACTCTTCAGATTCTTCTCGTTGAAGAAGATTGCGCCTACAAGGAATGTGACAAGTACGTTGCTGCGTCTTATCATTGCAACCACTGATATCATCGCGTCGGGGTCGGTCAAGGCATAGAAGTAAATCCAATCGGCAAGCACAAGGAAGATCGATATAAGGATTATATTCCAACGCCAAACGAACGGAGTATTATTATGGCGACGAGGATACCACATGAAGATTAGGACTAAGGACATGATGGCACATTGGTAGACATTGAACCAAACCTGCACAGTCATAACATCAAGCTCTCGCATAAGATGCTTATCATACAGTCCGCTCATTGCACCGAATATGATTGACAGGATTGTGAAGAATATCCACTTATTGCTCGTAAACTTAATCCCCTCTTTCTTGCCCGCAAAGGATAGCAGGTAGAACGACATTATAGAAAGCGACACTCCGATCCATTGATATATATTGAGACGTTCGCCAAATATCAGTAATGCGCCAAGCAGTGTCAGCACAGGCTGAGTTGCCTTAATCGGTCCGTTAATCGTAAGCGGCAGATGCTTCACGGCAAAGTATCCGAATATCCACGAGAGCAATACAATAACAGCTTTAAGGAACACAGCAAGGTGAGTTGCCACCGGAACACTTGGCACATATAATAATTTGCCATCAAGCTGCGTAGTGCAATAAGAGAGAAGGATAAAGGGAACGAAAATCAGACTGCTGACAAGCGTATTAACAAACAGTATCGGAATGACAGCATTATTATTAAGTGAAATCTTCTTATTTATTTCATAGCACCCAAGAAGGAATGCCGAGGCAAAGGCAAATATTACCCACATATATTTATATTATCGTTGTCTTTAAGAAAAATAGAATCAGGATAAGAAATATCTTCAAGGAAAAGCGCGTGCCCTGGCATCGATGTGCCCGCCACACAACGGTCTTTCGTCTCAATCACATTGCGGAAGCCGTCGAGGGTTAGTTTTCCGCGCCCTACTTCGACGAGCGTCCCCACTATTGCGCGAACCATATTACGAAGGAATCGGTCTGCCTTTATCGTAAACACCCAAGCATTGCCATCATCCTGACTTGTCCATTCGGCATGCATGATACGACAGTTGTTCGTTTTCGCGTCGGTATGCAATTTGCTAAAGCTGGTGAAATCAATATATTCAAATAAAATCTTGCAAGCCTCATTCATCAAATCATAATCCATCGAGCCGTACAACTTACAAACAAGCTCATGATTAAACGGGTCCTTGCGGGTAGAAACATAATATTTATATGTACGATCCGTAGCGTCAAACCGAGCATGAGCTTCAGCAGTAACAGGCACGATGCGATACACAGCAATATCACGAGGAAGAATGCGATTCAGCTTCTCGGCAAAAAATAAAAGATCATCGATAGCAACATCACTATCAAAATGGGCAACCATCAATCGGGCATGCACTCCGGCATCTGTCCGTCCTGCTCCGACAATCGGCGTAGTTTGTCGCAAAAGCGTAGTCAGAACATCTTCAATGCACTGCTGCACCGACATCCCATTAGGTTGCACCTGCCATCCGCAAAAATTCTTGCCATTATAACCTAAGTATATAAAATAACGTTGCACAATCAATCTGTTTTAATAAATCCGTAATGCTACAAAGGTAGTTATTTTGTACAAACCCTCAGAATGTCGCATAAATGCCCCTTTTTGCGTCTGCCTAAAGGTATTTTCCTTGCAGACAATGTCTGCGGGGTTTTGTCTAAAGGTGTTTAGGTCGCGGACGCCGTCCGCAGGAAAAAGACCTTTAGGCAGAGGAAATCAACCTCCTTTTTTAAAGAAAACATACTGTCACACACAAATAAAATGCGATATATTAGCTATTTTCGCAGGAAACATTAATTATTAGTACGATGATTAAGATTAAAGAAATATTACGGGAGATTGAGGAGTATGCTCCCCTGCCATTGCAAGAGAGCTATGATAACGCAGGTGTTCAGGTGGGCGATGTTAATCAATATGCGACCGGAGCATTGATAGCATTAGACGCCACTGAAGAGCTTATCGACGAAGCCATTGCTTTGGGTTGCAATCTTGTTATCACTCATCATCCCCTGATCTTCAAGCCTATTAAATCCCTTACCGGAGCAAACTACATAGAAAGATGCATAATAAAGGCTTGTAAATATGACATCGTGATATATGCCGCTCATACCAATCTGGATAATGCTAATGATGGCGTGAACTTTCATCTTGCGAAGCTGATTGGTTTGCAGAATATACGCGTGCTTAGTCCGATGAAGGATAGTCTGCTCAAATTGGTAACCTTTGCTCCCGAAGCATCAGCAGATATAGTGAGGACAGCCCTCTTCAATGCCGGAGCAGGCAATATCGGCAATTACGACTCATGCAGCTTCAACCTGACAGGCGAAGGTAGCTTCCGCGCAAACGAAGGCTGTAACCCATATTGCGGAGAGATTGGAGAAGTACACGCAGAGAAAGAAGTGAGGATTGAATTAATATTGCCTACATTCCGAAAAGCATCCATCACCCGTGCATTATTATCAGTCCACCCATACGAGGAACCGGCATTCGATTTCTATCCATTAAAGAACACATGGAACGAAGTAGGCTCAGGCGTCGTAGGAGAGTTACAAGAGAGCGAAGACGAACAAACATTCCTCGAGCGCATAAAGGAGTTGTTTAATATAGGATGCATCAAGCACTCCTCATTGCTCGAAAAGCCGATACGCGAAGTAGCAATCTGTGGAGGCAGCGGGGCATTCATGATAAAAGACGCCATCGCATACGGTGCGGACATCTTTATCACAGGAGAAGCCAAATACAATGATTTCTATGACGTAGAGAACCATATTCTATTAGCTGTGATAGGTCATTATGAGTCTGAAGTAAGTACAAAAGATATATTTTGTAACATAATATTGAAAAAATTCCCTACATTTGCCGTACATTTTTCGAATGTTAATTCAAACCCGGTAAAATATTTATAAATGGCTACAAGTAAACAATCAGCTGAAAGAGAATATACAGTTGAAGAGAAGCTTTCTACGCTATATCAACTCCAAACAATCATGACAGAGGTTGATAAGATAAAGACTCTTCGTGGCGAACTACCTTTGGAAGTTCAGGATTTAGAAGATGAAATTGCAGGTTTAGAAACTCGCTTGCAAAAATATCAAAGCGAAATCAAGGAATACGAAACTTCTATCTCAGACGAAAAGAACAAAATCATTGAATCTGCCGGACTAATTGAGAAGTATAAAGGACAATTGGAGAATGTTCGCAATAACCGCGAGTATGACAATCTGTCTAAAGAAATAGAATTCCAAGGATTGGAAGTTGAATTCTCTGAAAAGAAGATTCGCGAATTTAACGAGACAGCCCAAGCAAAGAAGATTGAGATAACTGCTATCTCTGAAAAGCTTGATGGTCGCCAAGGTGATTTAGATCAAAAGAAAAAAGAATTGGAAGAAATCGTTTCTGAAACGAAGCAAGAAGAAGAAAAGCTAAAAGAAAAAGCTCTGAAGTTAGAAAAAACTGTTGAGCCTCGTCTATTGGCGGCATTCAAACGTATCAGAAAAGGAGCACGCAATGGTTTGGCTGTTGCTTATATCCAACGTGATGCTTGCGGTGGTTGCTTTAACAAAATCCCACCACAGAAACAGATGGATATCAAACTGCACAAGAAGGTTCTTGTATGCGAATATTGCGGACGCATCATGATTGACTCTGAATTGGCAGGTGTAGAAGATTAAGAATATATTCTATTATAAATAATGTAGGGGTGCGGATTGTATCCCTATATTTTTTTATGCACAATACTGTTCATACATACATAGAAAGATACAATCTCCTGACAGGCGGCAAACCTGTGTTGGTCGGATTAAGCGGAGGAGCCGATTCGGTTGTACTCTTGTCTGTTTTATGTAAGTTGGGATATGATTGCATAGCCGCCCATTGTAATTTTAATCTACGTAGAGAAGAGTCTCAAAGGGATGAAGCCTTTTGCGAAGCATTAACAGAAATGCTTAGCGTGCCTTTGCATAAGATTAGCTTCGACACAAACAGTTATGCCAAAGAGAAGCGTATCTCTATCGAAATGGCAGCCCGCGATTTAAGATACGAATGGTTCGAGAAGCTACGTCAGGAAACTGATGCACAAGCAATAGCTATAGCCCATCATCAAGAAGACAGCACAGAAACATTAATGATAAACCTCTGTCGAGGAACCGGCATTAGAGGATTAACAGGAATTCGTCATAAGAACGGCTTCGTTGTCCGTCCGTTATTAAGTATCACTAAAAACGAGATAATGCAATGGGTAGCCGAGAAAGGTTTATCGTACGTAACAGATAGCACAAATCTGACCGACATATATACTCGCAATCATATCCGCCATAACATTATCCCCTTGCTGGAGAAAGTTAATCCGTCGGCAGGAAAGAATATTGCAAAGACTACTGAGTATCTCTCGGAGGTCGAGAAGATTTACCTATACGCAATCGACAATATCCGCAAGAAGGTTATCACAAAGGAAGGCTTTCTCTCAATCACGCCTCTCCTCGCCTCTCCTGCTCCTGAAACTGTATTGTATGAGCTGCTGAAGCCTTACGGATTTAATAGTTCGACCGTTGCTAACATATATACATCATTAGATAAGGAATCAGGGCGAACATTCTATTCGCCAACCCATCGCCTGATAAAAGACCGCGAATATCTGCAATTAACCACAATCGAAGTCGTCAATCAAGATGAGTATCTTATACAAGAGAATGACGACGAGTTCAACAATCCGATAAATCTATCATTCCATAAAGAAGATATAACAAAAGATTTTGTAATTGAGAAAAATAAGAACATTGCATTCTTCGACTACAACAAAATCAAATATCCGCTTGTCCTAAGACGATGGAAAAAAGGCGACTGGTTTATACCTTTCGGAATGAATGGAAAGAAGAAACTAAGCGACTATTTCTCCGATGCAAAGTATAGTCTTATCGATAAAGAGAATGTATGGTTGCTTTGTAGTGGCGAGGATATTATATGGGTTATTGGCGAACGACCAGATGATCGCTTTTGTATAAAAAAGGACAGCAGCAAGGCACTTATTGTGCATTTTTTCTAACAAATAACTTCGTTTTGTGAAAAATCTTGCTACATTTGTATCAGTTTTACTCCACAGACGTAAATACTAATAATCCAATTAGAAAACAATTCAATTTAATTTATGATAATAAAGGCAACAGCTTAGTTGTTTGAAATAACTTGGTCTATGCCATACCTATATTATTACCTCTCAATATGCAGAAATACAACATTCTCGAGTTAAATGAAAAGCTCCTTCCGGAACTACAAAAGATTGCCGAAGAGTTAGGAATCAAAAAAATCAGCGCATTACGTAAAGAAGAATTAGTCTATAAGATTTTAGACGAACAAGCGATTTCATTCGCAGGAATTCAGGCTGAGAAAGAAGCAAAAAAAGCTGAAAAGAAAGCTACAACAAAGACAAGTAAATCTACTGCAACGTCAAAAGGAGCTGTTGCAAAAAGCAAGAAAGAAGATGTAGCAGAAGCGAAAGCCGAACAAGAAGAAAAAACAACAGAACGCAAGAAAAGATCTCGCATAGAAAACAAAAAAGAAGCTGTTGTCGGAGCAACCCAAGAGAATGCTCCTAAAAAAGAAAAGGAAACTCCTCAGGTTGCTAAGAAAGTAAAGGCAGAGGCTCCTGTCGCTAAGGCAGAAGTTGTAGAAGAAGCAAAGGAAGAGCCTAAAATAGTAGAAGTTAAAAGCGAAAGTCCTGCGAAGGCTGAACCAAATACAGATGTTAAGCGAGTAGTATTCAAACACTCTGACGCTAACTCTTTGTTAGATCAGATGTTCCCTATCGCTACGCCTCCTACTCCTAAGCAAGAGAACGGACGTGCTGTGGCTCCTCAGGGAGAACAGGTTCAGGCGAATAATAACAATAACAATCGCCAGAATAATAACAACCGTCAGAATAATTCTCACGCAAACAATCGCAACAACAATAATAACTCGCAAGAGAAGCAATACGAATTTGACGGTATCCTTACCGGAACAGGCGTGTTGGAAATGATGGCAGACGGATACGGTTTCCTTCGTTCGTCAGACTATAACTATCTTACTTCTCCTGATGATATATATGTTTCACAATCACAGATAAAGTTGTTCGGACTTAAGACCGGCGATTTAGTGGAAGGTTCGATTCGTCCTCCTAAGGATGGCGAAAAGTATTTCCCATTGGTTAAGGTTGATAAGATTAACGGACGTTCTCCTGAGGAAGTGCGCGACCGTATACCTTTCGACCATTTGACTCCATTGTTCCCGGACGAAAAGTTCATGCTTACCGCACGCAAAACGCCAAAGGTACACGACCATATCGCAGTTCGTGTTGTTGATTTGTTCTCGCCTATCGGTAAGGGACAACGTGGTCTGATTGTGGCACAACCTAAGACAGGTAAGACGATGTTGCTTAAAGATATCGCAAATGCTATCGCGGCTAACCACCCTGAAGTATATATGATTATCTTGCTTATCGACGAACGTCCTGAGGAGGTAACAGACATGGCGCGTAGCGTTGATGCGGAAGTGATCGCTTCTACATTCGACGAGCCGGCTGAAAGACACGTAAAGATTGCCGACATCGTGCTTAACAAGGCTAAGAGAATGGTAGAATGTGGACATGATGTAGTAATCCTGCTCGACTCGATTACTCGTCTGGCTCGTGCTTATAACACTGTTCAACCTGCATCGGGTAAGGTTCTTTCCGGAGGTGTTGACGCGAATGCGCTTCAAAAGCCTAAGAGATTCTTCGGGGCAGCAAGAAACATCGAGAATGGCGGTAGTCTAACTATCCTTGCAACAGCTCTTACTGAGACAGGTTCCAAGATGGACGAAGTTATCTTCGAAGAGTTCAAGGGAACAGGTAATATGGAGTTACAGCTTGACCGTCGATTGTCCAACAAGCGTATCTATCCTGCTGTTGATATCACGGCTTCAAGTACTCGTCGTGATGATTTGTTGCAGGATGAGAGCACTCTAAACCGTATGTGGATTCTGCGTAAGTATCTGTCGGATATGAACTCAATCGAAACGATGGACTTTGTCAAGAAACGTATGGAACAAACAATAGACAATAGCGAATTCCTCGCATCTATGAATGGGTAACGAGGATATTAACTAAAGATTACCCCTCCTGCAATGACGCAAGAGGGGTAATCTTTTTTAAACGATAAGTTACAATGGAATATACAAGAATAGAAAATACGGAACACCCACTCTTCACAAAGGCATGGAGTCTTTATGTAAAATCTTTCCCGTCAGAAGAGCGGCGTATAATTCGTACACAAAAGAAGATTATGAATAATCCATTGTATCATTTCGAAATAATCACTGATGATGGCAAGTTTGTTGGGTTTATCATGTGGTGGGATTTTGAGAAGAGAAGATATCTGGAACATTTCGCAACATTGCCACGATTGCGCGGTAAGGGTTATGGGAAGCATATCATAGAAACGTTTATTTCAAGAGCAAACTCTCCGATATTACTGGAAGTTGAACATCCCGACACGGAGATTAATAAGCGTCGGATAGATTTTTATCAGCGGATAGGCTTTGTCCTAAATGAGTATAAATACGAGCAACCGCCACATACAAAGCACGGCGACTATGTTCCATTAATGCTTATGACTTACCCTGATGCCGTTTCACAAGAGGATGTCAAACTGTTCTGCCAACAATATTGCGAACACGCATCTATTTACCACTATATGCCTGTCACAGATTAGCGTTTGGAAGACTTCCATTTGTGTTTTCGCCTTCTGGAGAATCCAACATATCAACGCAACTCAGCTAATGTGGTCACTAAGTGGCGACGAGAAAACAAAAGTATTCCTCGCAGGAATCATAATACATTCGCCTGAAGTGATTCTGCTCGACGAACCAACAAACAATCTTGATATCCGGAACATCGAAATACTGACAAATGCCATCAATGAATACAGCGGAACACTGATAATAGTATCCCACGACAGTGTTTTTCTGGAAAGCATAAATATCGAGCGAGAGATTAGCATTTAGGACTCTTTTTTGTCCTTTGGACAGAGAAAAAGATGTTTTATTTCTCTGTCCATTGGACAGAAGGTCGCGGACGATTGCAGGAAGGTTCTGTCCACAGAACAAAAATCGCAGTACCCCGCAGGAAGGTTCTGTCCAATAGACAGAAGGTCGCTGCAATCTGCAGGAGGGTTCTGTCCACTGAACAGAAGGTCGCTGCAATCTGCAGGAAGGTTCTGTCCACAGAACAGAGATCGCAGTACCCCGCAGGAAGGTTCTGTCCACAGAACAGAAGGTCGCTGCAGTCTGCATGGAGGTTCTGTCCAATGGACAGAAGGTTGCGGATTTTTTCATGGTTCTGTCCTTTGGACAGAGAGATGGAACTACTTTTTCTCTGTCCAAAGGACAGAGAGTATAGACAAGAAAAGAAAGAGACATAAAAAAAGGAAGAGCGTTACACCCTTCCTTTACAATTTCTGTTTTTACTTGGATAAGTCGCAAAACATTTCGTAGCCTTGATCGGGCGTCAGTCCGTCGTGAACGACGGCGTGGACAGCCTGAATCATTGCCTTTGGAGATTCACTTTGGAATACGTTACGACCCATGTCTACTCCCGCCGCGCCCTCGTTGATTGCATTGTAGCAAAGCGTAAGAGCGTCCTTCTCAGGAAGTTTCTTTCCTCCCGCAATAACGATTGGAACAGGACAGGCAGCTACCACCTTCTCAAAACCTTCGCAGTAGTAAGTCTTCACAATGTTCGCCCCGTTCTCAGCACAAACACGGGAAGCCAAGCCAAAATAGCGGGCATCACGAGCCATTTGCGTACCCACCGCAGTAACTCCCATCACAGGAATACCATAGCGAGAACCCTTGTCGGCTGCCTCGTAAAGGTTGGCAATAGTCTTCGCTTCGTATGCCTCGTCGCCGATGGCAAGCATAATAGCCATCGCAGAGACATTCATACGGATAGCATCTTCCACATCAATCAATGTGTTATTGTTCAGCTCCGTGAGGATAGTAGTCCCCGCATCAGAACGCAAGCAAATAGGCTTGTTCATGTCAGCCGGAACCGTTGATTGCAGGATACCACGCGTGCACATAAGGCAATCTGCATACTCAATCAGCGGCACGATATTAAGGTCGATACGCTCCACTCCCGATGTTGGTCCCATAATGAAACCATGATCGAAAGCAAGCATCACGCTCTTGCCGGTCTTTGGGTTGAAGATACGGGAAAGGCGGTCTTTCATTCCCCAAGGTAAGTTTGCCGCTCCCTTTACGTGAAACGACTTATTGCCTTGCTCCATGCCTACGCCAAAGTTCTTACCCTCTCTCAAATCATCTAAATCTGCCATATCTTTTTTGTTTATTTAATTAGTCTTTAATGCATCTGCAAAGGCATCGAACATACACGCCCAAGAGGTTGCTCCGCTATCAGCCGCGCCAATCGAACGTTCGCCATAATTACGTGCGCGTCCGAATCTAGCTTGCATTTCGACAGTCTTTTCCGCCCCTTCGAGGGCTGCTTTTGCTGCTGCGTCAAACAATTCACTTATGTTGTCCGAACCACTTTGCGCGATAGCCTCGACAGCTGGGATTAATGCATCCATCATTGTCTTATCGCCAACTACTGCCTTTGTCTGCTTGCATACGTTGGTCAATCCTGCGTTGAACATAGCCTTTATCTGGTCGGCATTAAGTTCCGCACCCGATGCACCATCGCTCATGCCGAGGAAGAATGCGCCAAGTAAAGTGCTTGTCGAGCCGCTTGTCTCGGTCATAACTGCAAATCCCATGTCGGTAAGCATCGCCTTGAATTCATCAGCCTTCGCAGCAGCGTTTACAGCCGCCGAGAAAGCAGTAACGATAGCCGTACCATGGTCGCCATCGCCGGTGATTGCATCAAGTTTCGAGAATTCTTCCTCGCGCTCCTTTATATTTGAAAGAGCATTTTCCAATTGTTGTTTGAAAATATCAATAGTAAGGTGTTTCATCGTCTGTTCTTATTTACCTATCACTGTCCAATATGGAGCATTAGAAGGTTTATTGTTCAAATAGTTAATATGGTCGTCGTCAAGCAATGCAATAATCATCTGGAATCCGGCTTGCTCCTGAACAGTCAGCAATTCTTGTATGCGAGAAGAAACAACTGTGATACCACGAGCCTCCAACTCCTTATAAGCCTTGCGGAAAACGATGCTAAGCTCCATGTGAGTAGAAGCACCAACGCCGTTGATTACAAGCAAAGCCTTTTGTCCGGACTTAGGTTTCAACTGCTTACAAAGGTGTTCCACCATCTGAGCAGTAGTCTCGTCGGCAGACACAAGAGGCGTTTGTCCGCCACCGCCTTCGCCGTGCTGCCCCATACCAATCTCCATAATTCCATCAGGAAGATCAGTGATAGTAACACCATTCTGAGGGTGAGAACAAGATCTCATAGCGACAGCAAGAGTTGCCACGTTTTTATTATATCGCTCGCCTATCTCGATAAGTTCGTCAAGAGATTTGCCTTCATCGGCAGCCGCTCCAAGTATCTTATACAAAGGGATACAGCCTGCAAGTCCGCGACGGTCGTCAATAGCTGCATCGATGCCTGCGCTGATGTCGTCGTGAGTAAGTATTTGCTTTACTTTGATGCCAGCTCTTTCAGCCAACTGACAAGCCATATTAGCACTCATCACGTCACCTGAGTGATTAAGGACAACAAGCAGAATACCTGCTTCGCGCTTCATCATTTGTAATGCCTGAAGCAAACGTTGCGCACCCGGAGCAGCGAATATATCGCCTACAACAGAGCAGTCCAGCATACCATCGCCAACGAATCCGCTAAGCGCAGGCTCATGACCAGAACCGCCTAATGTTACGATAGCGACTTTGTCCTCGCTCTTTGGGTTTGCACGTACTACGATATTCTCTGCCGCAAGTTTTACCTGACTTGGATATGCTAATGTGTAGCCTTCCAATAGTTCGGCTGTTATGTTATCAGGGTTATTTATAAATTTTGTTTTAATAGTTCCCATAGTCTTTTTGTATTTAATTTATTATTTCTTGAATTGCATTAACTCTATTGCGATGCCTTCTTCTTCGACAAAGGCAATCTGAAGGTTTTCGTCGCCGACTGGGCCAAACAATACCTTTGCTCCCTTCAACTCCTCTTCCATTGAAGTGACTTCGTAGGCGATATGTGAATTCTGCTTGATTATATCAGGCATACAGCTATTGTCCTCGAACAATAAGTACTCGATTTTATTAGGACTCTTACTAAAGTCTGTAAGCCAAACGCCAAGACCTTCGTTAAGGAATGCTCCTTCTTTCTTTTCTGTGGTAATGATACCAATGTGATTTAATGTTCTCATAAATATTAGAATTTTATGGTTAATATATTAATTTATAATTTTCTTCTTATCATCCGGCCATCTCTTCCAACCGATATAGGATAGTATTGATAATACAGTAACAGCAGCTAATGCTAATAAGAGATAAACAAGGACTCCATTAGCAGCACCTGTTGATCCATAAGAGTGCATTCCGCTAAGGAAGTAGTTCACGCCAAAGAAGGTCATTAGCACAACCAATATGGATATAACCGACAGGAAGTTAAAGACCCAATAGTTGTACCAACCTCTTGCGAAGCGTAGGTGTGTTACAATAACATATACGATCATGGTTATCAATGCCCATGTTTCTTTAGGATCCCATCCCCAATAGCGTCCCCATGATTCGTTTGCCCAGACTGCTCCGATGAAAGTACCGATAGTCATAAGTACAACTCCAACGTGCAACGACATTTCATTGATAAGGCTAAATTCCTTCACACGGAATATTAAAAGGTCTTCCCTACCCTTTTTCTTCAAGCACATCAACACAAGATTGGTCAACCCCAATAAACTGCTGACGCCAAAGAATCCGTAAGCTCCAACAATGGTGGCGACGTGAAACATAAGCCATGGCGATTTCAATACCGGAACAAGTGGGTTTATCTGAGGGTCCATCCAACTCAAGCCGGAAACAAACAATACGATTCCACCAAATAGTGTAGCAAGAGCGAAAGTCATTATGCTTCGTCTTATAAACATTAATCCGACTGTTATCATTACCCAAGCGATATAAACCATAGTCTCGTATGAATTAGACCAAGGAGCATGACCTGCGATATACCACCTCAAACCCATTCCAACCATCTGATAATGGAATACAATCAATACTGCCGCAGCAAGAACGTATTTAGCAACAGACATCCATTTCTTTGTTTCAAACAATGAAAGGAAAGCAAGGATAAGCAATAGTCCTCCAAGTACGAGATAGCCTATCTTGCAATAGCGAAACACGTCTAATCGGTTATACTTCAGCTCCGCCTCAATCCTCTTAGGATCTAATTCGGCTACAGTATTTTTACTATTCTGATATATCGCAATCATACCTAAGACCTCATCAGCCTTACTCCAGTTGCGACTGCTTAACGCATTTTGCACCTCTCCCAGATACCAAGGCATAATGCGGGAAACAAATAAAGAATCCTGTCCTTCAAACACAGACAAATCATCGCCCGAAGCATACCATTTATGATTTTCATCATCTTCCCTTGGGAAAAGATTAAGCATTTGCAAACTAACAAGCTGGTGGAAGATGTTTATTCTTTCGTCCAGCTTAATAATATCCTTATCGAATGCCGAACGTTCAGAAGGCATTTTGAAATAAGCCTCTTCAAGTTTTTCCTGCAATCTATATCGTCCGGTAGTCGGTTCAATAACTTCTATATATGAGCAAGCATCCGGAGTTAGTCCGAAATATTCTGCAATCTCATCATTAGTATTTATGATAAAAGGAATGTTCATCCATACATCAGGCATAGCCAATAAGCTAAGCAAGAATTGGTCAGGGTTCATTCCTTCAATTTTATAGTCCTTATGCAGCTTCCTCAATACTTCCGAAGAGAATGTGTTAATAGGAATCATACGCCCGCTATTCGATTGCATAGGCATAGCACCGAATTTGGCAGCATGTTCCATATTAATAGTATTCTGACGCACGAGATTAAGCATTGACTCAGTATCGTGGTGGTGATGATGTTGATGAGCATTAGCAGTCATCGAAGAGGCAATCAGAAGAAGTATTACCGTAGGAATCTTCACCGCAGAACGTAAAACCTTTAGTTGTTTCTGTAATTCTCTCATACGAGAGTTAGGCTCTATCAGAAACAGAATAAAGCCAAGCAGAAGAAGTCCGTATCCGGTATAGGTTATATTACGTCCGGCAACGTCCCTGTTAACGGACAGAACTGTTCCCAATTCATCCTGATCATAAGAAGCCTGAAACAAGCGATATCCTTTTATATCTAAGACATTATTCATAAAAACTCTGTCTTTATACATCCTTCCGTCAACATAAATAATCAAATCACTTTCAAAAGCCGAAGGACTGCTTGAACCTGGATAACGTGTCAATGTAAACTTTTCAAGTTCTACAGAGAATGGCAAATCATAATATTGTCCGCCCTCCTCAGTATAAATTACCATTCGGTCGTCTCTTTGTCCCTCACGCAAATGAAGTATACCCTCCTGACTAAACAAGTGAGAAACAAGAGCACCAAGTAATATAATTACAAATGAGAAATGGATAAAGAGAACACCCCATTTACGTCTTCTCAACAAATGGCGTTCTATCAGTATGTAGACAAAGTTCACGACCATCAGAAACTGTAGTAGGAATAACACCGGAGAATAATACACCACAGCTTTAGCCATTGCCGTACCGAAAGACTTCTCGATAAAAGTGGCTATTGCCAGAAGTACAGCATAAATAATCAGTAATACGATTGTCGTTTTGTATGAAGACAAGAATCTCTCTATTGTCGCTCTCATTGTATATATATTAAAATAAAGCCTATCATGAAAGGGAATTACCTTTCTATGATAGGCTTCTTTATTTATTCTTCGATTATTACTCTGAAACCAACGTTATGAACACGCTGCCACGGATAATATGCCTTACGAGCATAAGAGGTCGAGAACTTAGGACGTTCGATATAAGAACCTCCACGCACAACCTTATATTCTGATGGCGTTCTAACCTTCTCTGTGTAAGGATACGAAACATAGTCAGAGCGAGTCCACTCCGCAATATTCCCGTGCATACTGTATAGTCCGAATGGATTGGCAGCATAAGTCTTTGAGTCAACCTGAATCATACTACCATCATTAACACTTTCTTCTTTAGGAAGGAAGCTATAATACTTATACCACGAGTTTTCCTTTGACATCGGCTGAGGATCAATACCACTTACAGCCATATTATTAAGCTGTTCGTCGGCAAGGTTTTCAAATTTGCCAAAGTCAGTATTCAAGTTACCAAACCAAAAGTCAGAATCACTACCCGCACGACAAGCCCACTCCCATTGTGCTTCCGTCGGCAATGTAATATTCATTCCAAGTTTTTCGCTCAGCAACTTACAATATCTCATCACGTCTTCATAGCTAACCCTTATAACCGGTTGCTCAGGCGAGTTTGCCACATAACCAGGATTAGTATGATCCTTCCAATGTTGATCCACATAACGACTGTCATGCTCAGGGAATATTACATTGTATTGAGCATTTGTAATCTCAACCTCAGCCATCCAGAATGGTTTGTCTATCTTAACCCTTGATGTTGGGCGATTATCCGCAAGACCCTTATAACTACCCATCACGAATGACCCGGCAGGGATACGAACAAAAGTTAAGTCAATACCAGGAGCTATATTCACCACTCTCTTAGTTTCAGCTTCTGAAGCAAGCATTGCCTTTACTGCATCAGCATCAAAAGGCCAACCTTTTACTTTAACCTCTTTAGCTTTAACTGGAGGTAGCTTCTTTGGTCTTTCCGGAGTGATCTCTCCCTTGCTCTTCAAATAGTCTGCATAGTCTGACAATTCTTTTTGCCAGTCTACACCTGCACCATTAGCGTATTTATCAGTTAATTCTATACGACGAGCGATTTGATCAAACCCTTGATATGGGAAACCAGCATAAGGTCTTGCATCAAAGCGACCTTTATCAGGCGCATTATAGTCAATCCAATTATAAAGAACTCTCCACTCTTCATCTGTCAGAGAAACATTATAGTGATCAGTTTTAAGAATACGGACAAGCTCACTTGTGTTAGCATGGTATTCGTATGGCTGCAATACAACAATATCAGCTTCTGGCCCTTGACGACGTACGTAAGGATGAAGATTTAAGTATGATGTTCCAAAACCTCTCCTATCCTTTTCTCCACCTATTAAGCTGAATGCACGACCTTCTCCTGTATGACAAGCCACACAAGCTCTATCTAAGATAGGTTGTACCTCCAAATCAAAAGTAAACGAGCGAACTCCTCCTTCAGGAACAGTCAGTTTAACCGGAGCCTTTTGCGAAGCAATCACACGTTTAGGGATAGGTATCTGATTTTGGTCTTCATGACATCCGATACATGATACCACTTCACCTGGCATACCTGTAAACCAACTACGCATCCATTGAACAGCAGCACCATCTTCATCGAGTGGCTGAATCGAAATAGGAACATTTGCAGGTATCTTAAAGATAACAGAACCATCTTCCTCAACAGGGACTGTTCCAAGCAAACGTTTAATATCCCATCCACTTTGAATACCTTGAGCAACGTGGTCTGACGGAGTTTTAAGGTAAGCATATTCATAAGCATGAATACGTAATTCTTTAACAGTACCACGAGGCACACCTCTAAGACCTTCACCCTCATACAAATCCTGAATGAATATTGTAGATTCTTTATCATTAAGATTTACACGGTCTGGTATAACAGGAGGAGTTACACTTTCGCGCACTTTAATAGGACTGATATATCCCATGCCTTCTGTTTTTAGAATACAAGTGACATTATCATATATATCAACAAGGTATAGACCCCATAAATCATCTTGGCTCAACTTTCCTGCAACAAGATAGTATTTGTCATCAAGCGGAGTTGGTTTCAAGAATTGCGGCCAAACACCGTCAACCAATTCATCCTTAATCTCAGGAATGATAGTACGATTGCGGAATGGTATTTCTTGCATAATACCCTCGACACCTGTACGCGCCTTAGTAGGATCAAACAACATCAATCGCCCTGAACGAGCGACACCATGATGACCTGAAATAATACCAACAAACGCAGAAGAATGTCCTGGCAATGGTTGTATATCAAACGTACTATTAGGGAACATAGAACCACTTCCGAACAATGCTTTATTTTCTGTTCCATCAGGATTCATGTGCATAATTATACGAGAAAAATAGTGAGTCAAGTCTGTATATTCCCAACGAGTATACATTACACGACCATTATGCATAATTACAGGATTCCAGTTAGCATCTTGATCGAAAGTCAGACGTCGTATGTCTTTCGTATCAGGAGTATATAGAACCATATTACCCACGGGGTCATCACCGCTTACACAAGGAACACCTTGATAACCGATATTTGAATTAACAATAACACGTCCATCAGGTAAATATGTTCCGTCATAGAATTCAAGATCAGGCTCTACTGTTTCTACCATAGGGCGAAATCCCGATCCGTCAAGCTTAACTTCAAACACATTCCAACGCCTATCAGGCATAAGAGAAGTAAACATCACTTTGTCTCCGTCCCAATGCAACTTTAAGTCGGCAATAGAAGCCGTTCCTTCTGGTTTGAACACTGTACGAGTCTTAATATCTCCTCTAAGGTTAGATAATTCAATGATATCTGCATCAAAGCCATCACGACTCGTAGATTGTTGGTTACTCCAGTTATTAGCCTGTGTACCTAAGCTTGGTCCCATAGCAGTATGTGCTTTTGCACCAAGTCTAAATCTTGTAGCCACAATCTTATCACCATCCAATAATGGATTTGCCAAAAGAATTGCACGCTTATTAGCAATAGCCTTTTCTGCTTTAGCTATCGCATCTTCATTAACATTATATATGCCATCGAAGCCAGTTCCAACCAATGTTACCAACTCATCATACAGAGGTTGATACTTAGCAACATCAAAGCCTCTTCTTGTTTTAAGGTCTTCAAAAGCAAGAGTTACAGACTCTATATTCAACCAATCAAGCTCCGCCTGAATATTACAAATATGATTGGCTACTTCAAACAAATTCAGATAAGAGCGAATCTGCTTTTCTATATCCTTTTCCTTTTCTATCTCTGCAACAGTATTCTTAAAATAAGAATTGTCCTTGAGACGTGAAGTCATTGTCAGTATTGCATTACGCTCCACAGATGCATCACTTGCAGTAAGCCAATTTTCCAGACCATTTGTATTAGCCACAAAAGATCCTATTTCATTAGGATATGAAGCCAAAAGCTTCGCGGCTGCTTCTCTCGGATAAACATTAAGAATGCGGAAATAAACACTACCAACAGTAGATTGATCTGCAAGACCAACCTCTGCCTCGAAACGAACATATTGTTTTGAGATATTAAAAATCATTACTCCATCAGCATGACAAAGCACACTATGTTCATATTTCTTTCCGCCAATAGACATAGGATTGCCGTGCAAATCTCTGTTCTTAGCGATAGAACCCGAACCGGAAACCCAGTAGTCCGGAGTCAATTCATCCAACCATACAAATGTTCCGTCAGCCTTTATTAATCTGGCATTAGCCCATGTACCCCAGTCCCAATCATTTCCATCAGGACCGGCAGTTGTCACCAATACAAGATTATCCTGCCCTGTAAGGTCAGCAGATATTGGTTGAGCTTTCTCTTTAGCCTTCATCCAGACGCTTTCTACGGGCATACCTGCGTTTTGCAGAATCTTGCGATACTCTGTCTTCTGCTTAATCGCAGCATCAATCCAAGTATCGGAGGGACTCTTCCTTGCTGAAGTCTGTGCAAAGGCAACCCCAAAGACAAAGAATTGTAAGATTGTTATTATAATGAGTTTTTTCATAATAATAGGATTATATAGCAACCGTTGAAATCTTTAATTATAAGGATGCATTCTGGTTTGTAAAGCGTAAACCAGCGTTATCATGGTAACTTGCCCATTCATCAATAATAGCACCTTCAGGTCCTGCAAGAAGGAAGTGATAAGACTCAGCTTTCTTAAGATGAATCACTTCTCCTACATTTTGAATTACAAAATTCTTACTTTTTATTGCGCCATGAGTTGCAGGTATCGCAGGAGGATTTGGCGTCTCCTCACCTATCTCAGAAAAGTTATATGCCCATCCCTTTGTAACCATCCATGATTCAAACTTAGGAGAAAAGTCTGTCTTCACATGAGCATGCTCCGGAATCATCTGCCCCGGCAACAAATAGATTGCATGAGCGAAATATCCATGCTCTTGGTCGTTAACCCAAAAGATACCACCCATACCTAAGTTTTCAAAATCGCCCAAGCCAAAGTCTGTCACCCACATTTCCTTAGCCATAAGTTCTGTAAAAGGAACATCATAAGCTGCAAACATATCTTTAAAGGCATCCATTGCCACTTCCTGATTAAACTTGCCGTCTGTATAAAAATCGGCATTTGTAAATTTCTTTGAATAAGTCATAGTTGTTTCTTTTTTGATATTAGTTTGTTTTGCTGAGTTATTAGCATCATTGCTTGTACAAGATACAAGTGTAAATAGAAGCACAAACGCTGCAATCAAATTCTTGTTTAAATTGTTTCTCATGATTGATTTATTATTGATTATTATTATTCTTTATTCTACTGCAATTCCTTCTATCTCTATCAATAGTTCATCGCGGCATACATCTGCACACATATATGAAACTGGAATATCAGGTTGCATTATACTAAGCTGCTCACGAGTTACCTCAAAGTCCTCCTTATTTTTAAGATATACTCTTAATAATGATAGTTTAGCATTATCTATTAAGACAGCTATATTTTCCATCGTTATACGCAGTTGCTCACTAACACCTACGCCCTTTAGACTTTCCTCTCCACGGATAGCTGCCGTTCCTGATACATATATCAAACAATTGCCATCTATTGTCAGACTCTTAGCACGTTCAAACTTCGGAGTCTTTTTCTGAGACAATGCACTTTCAAGCACTCTTTCAGAATAAGCATGAGCGGCAATTTGCAGCTTATTGTCTATTGGTGTTATAGAATCGCTATCAGAAGTTAACATTACAGCATCAAAATCAATAAGCACCCCTCCAAGGTTAGTACCTATTCCTGTTGCTGCAGGATAGCCTTTAACCCATATTGTTTTGTCGTAGAAATCTGCTCTGGCATTATTGAAAGACTGATAATGTTGGTCCTCTCCATTAAACTTAGTTATCTGTTCTATATAGTTCCATTGACGAACTATGCTATTTATAGGGAAACCCTCCTTATTTAGCAGTTGTTCTACATAGCCAAGCACATCAACAGACTGCTTGTCCATATTATCATTTATGATATCTCCCTGAAAGCCTCCGGCAAAAAGAGTTTTACCATGCTTGCTTTCCAGAATAACATAAGGGAAACCGTTAAGCGATTTGTAAGAAAGGCTTTCGCTCTCCTCTTTTTGGTAACTATGGACTTCCAACAATAGGGTTGCTCCTAATGCCGGTTGAGAAACATAGCTTAATGCAGGCATATTAGAACCAAAGAAAGCACCTGTCTTTTCTTTCAAGATAGAATATCGATTCAGATATTCTACATTATCAGCTGGTCTGCCAAAAAAGGTCAGACGAACAATAGACTCATCACATGGCAGTTCAGCTAACAACTGATCTACCAACAATGCGAACTCGGCATTTTCGGCTCTTGATATATTATACTTTATTTTATTGCAATAACTCATCTTCTAAATCATAAGGATTTCACATATTCAGAAAGAGCTTCTATATCCTTCTTCGAAATCTTTTTTTCTATTCCGTGGCGATGTATTTCAAATACTTCTTCCATAGTGGCAGCACGTCCGTCAAACAAATACGGAGCAGTTCTCCATGTTTCTATTAGTGTTGGAGTATCCCATCCTTGTTCAAACTCTATATCATCACCAATACGGTACATTTTCAAATCTGTAAAATAAGGACCACTATGACAATCACCACATTTATGGTCTTCAAAAACTTTCTTTCCTGCCTTTGCTTTTTCTGACAATTCACCATTTACCAAGTATGGACTTGGGACAGGGCGAAGCGACTTGATATACTCATCTACAAAATTTGCATCGTCCTCTGTTATCTGGAAGAACTGTATATATTTGAAGCCTGCACGTACAGCAACCTCTGCTGAAGCACGTATACCTGATATCATATTCGGAGGAGTAACATGACTATACAGTAGACTCTTACAATTCTTAGGGTTTCCTACTCCGTCATTCATTAAATCCCAGTTCAGCGCATCTGTACGTCCATCGCCAGGGTGGCATCCGTTACAACTTTGCCAGCCTTGAAAGCATTTCTCTGCATCATTAAACATACGCTCTCCCTTATTAACCATCGATTCTACTCGTCCCGGGTTTAATACAGAATGTGTAACATCAAATGTTTTTATATCGACAAAGTTTAATACATCTGCAAAATATGTCGGTACAATTAGATTATCTCCGGCGAGAATAATATTACGTGGGCCATTGCCCTCAATTCTTATTCTATTACGCAAGCCATATAGGAAGTTTAGATCATAATTCAAATTCTCCTTCTGTGGATATGCTTCAAACTTTTCCAGCATCGCTTTATGATCTATTGCACTGACCTCATGCGTTCCTGAGTGGGCTATAAACATTGTCTCCTCATTACACGCAATATCCCATACCCCTGCTGCACCTCTTTCCGGTTCATCGACAAGTATCGAGCCAAGATATGTCTGTGAGGCTACATCTATAACACTGAAGGCACTTGTATTCATCCACCCTTGTTGTAGTTGGGAAGTGGGTACAGAAAAGCGTCCGAGATTGTGAGATACATATATGTACTTCCCATCAGGAGAAATACATATCGCACGCAAAGCATTACTTCCGTTCGCAAGCTGTATATCCTTTACCTTCCTGAAAGTCCTCACATCGACAACAGATACACAAGCAGCAACGACGTCCACATCAGCACGCTGTGCAGGCAGATAGTTTGTTACAAACAAATATCTCCCATCCTTACTCAGCACCATAGACTTTGGCTCACGCAACAAAGTAACTGAGCGCAACACTTTATTTTGATTCAAGTCTATTTCAGAAACTGTATTCTGAAACTGATTACATACATAAACAGTATTTTTATCAGGGCTAAGTAGTGGCGCTGAAGCACCGGAGGCTGCCGGAATACTTGCTTCTATTTGTCCTGAGGTAAGCGACATAATATGTAAAGTTCCCGAGGTCTCAAACGTAGTAACATAAGCCCTATCCCCGTCAACAGCCAATCCTGTAGGAACATCTGCAATAGGAAAAGAGCGCAATAGGCTTGTCCCATCAGCGGAGAAGACATCAACACTCTTCCTGCCCTTATGTGTTATGACGATTTCGCCCTTATTGTTTAGGGCGATGCCTGTAGGAAATAATGGAGAATTATCTGCTGATGCCAACATAGAACAACAACAAATAAGCAATATAATTGATAATTTCCGAAAATTATTAACACACCTATACATAATGACTGAGAGTATTAGTTAACAAGAGGTACCAAATTTAACAATTATCTAGGACAGTCAAAACTTTGTCACATAAACTAAATCCTAAAAAAACTAAAGAACCATCTTCAAAAAACAATATATGATATAGTAAATCAACGCTTATTTGCCAAAAACAGCTTTGACACATTGCTATTCATTTTACATTTTTGCTATCATTTTAACGCTGTCAATTTAAATCATTTTCCGAGTAGCATTTAAGCTTTCGAGAATCTCTAACATTTTGTCACTCCTAAAAACTTGGACTTTTCTACGTTTTCTGAGAAGAAACAGTTACTTTTGTCTTATTAACAATCATTATCGTATTGAATATTTACACAAATTATATAATCGTGAAGAGATGAGTTACAACAGACGTGAATTTATTAAAACTGGAGGTATGGCTATGCTGGGTTCGTTGGTTGCTCCTTCCTTTTTAGGGAGTTGTTCCGGTGGTGCGGCAAGTAAAGCAGCCGGCGTCTCGTTTGCCCTTAATCATTTTGGGGTGAGTGAGTCTGATTTAAAAAAGGTATTATCTGCTGCTTTGGAAAAGGGCGGAGATTATGCTGATTTGTTCTTTGAACATTCATATAGTAATAACATTGGATTGCAGGATGGAGCCGTTAATCGTGCTTCGTCTAATATCGACTTCGGTGTAGGTGTTCGCGTCTTGTCAGGAGATCAGACAGGCTATGCCTATGTAGAGGACGTTACCTTGAAGGAAATGATTAAGGCGGCGCAAACTGCTGCGCGAATAGCAAATGGCACAAAGAGAGAAGGTCCTGTGAATCTTACGGAGAAAACTTTCGCTAACAATTTCTACTCTGTTAAGTCAGCATGGGACGAGATTGTGATTAAGGAGAAAACTCCATTCCTACAAAAGCTCAACGACCGCATTTTTGAGTTGGATAGCAGAGTGACAAGAGTATCGGCTTCGCAAGGGGATACTACATCGCACATCCTTTTCTGCAATTCGGAAGGCGAAATCTATTACGACTACCGCCCGATGGTGACGTTCAGAGCGTCATGTATTATGGAGGAGAACGGAAAACTTGAGAACTCATCATCTGCACGCTCTTACCGCATGGGTGCTGAATTTCTTACTGATGCAGTAATAGAGGAGATGGCTAACGAAGCTGTTGCGAAGACCGCGATACTATTTAACGCCGTTAAGCCAAGAGGCGGAGAAATGCCTGTCGTTATGGGAGCAGGTGGCTCGGGAATATTGCTTCACGAGGCTATCGGACACGCTTTCGAGGCGGATTTCAACAGAAAGAATACATCAATCTTCTCTGATCAGTTGAACAAGAAGATTTGTAACGAGAATATAACTGTCTTAGACGATGGAACGATACCGTTCAACCGTGGCTCTGTCAATGTTGACGATGAGGGCGTTGAGGGACAAAAGACATACATCGTAAAAGATGGCGTGCTGACAAGCTATCTGCACGACCGCCTAAGCGCACAGCATTACGGCATCAAGTCGACCGGCAACGGTCGCCGTGAGTCATTCCGCATGAAGCCTATACCTCGTATGCGTGCTACTTATATGGAAGCAGGTAATTACTCTGAGGAGGAAATTATCTCGACTGTTAAGAATGGTATCTACGCTGCAAACTTCACCAACGGACAGGTACAGATTGGTGCGGGCGACTTTACATTCTTCGTAAAAGATGGTTACCTTATTGAGAACGGAAAACTGACTCAACCTATCAAGGACATCAATATCATTGGCAACGGGCCAAAGGCATTAGCAGACATCACAATGGTTGGTAATAATTATAAGATGGACAACGGATCATGGACTTGCGGCAAGGACGGACAGTCGTGCCCTGTGACCTGCGGTATGCCATCAGCATTAGTCAGCAAATTAACAGTAGGAGGAGAAAGTTGATATGATAACAGATAACAATAAAAAATTAGCACAATGGGCGATAGAGTTTGCCCAAAAGAATGGTTGTCAAGGTGCGCGAGCAACGTTGTACAATGCGTCGAGCAATTCAATACAAGTGCGCGACATGAAGATAGACACCCTCCTACAAGAGTCTGAGAACAGCTTAGGAATACAATTATACGTAGACGGACGCTATGGTTCTATCTCGACAAACCGCTTGGACAGGAAAGAGCTTGAATCATTCATCCGCAATGGTATTGACTCAACTCGTTATTTAGCGGAAGATACGGCACGCACGCTTCCCGATGCTTCTCTATATTATAAAGGAGGAAAAGAAAGTCTGGAACTTTTCGACAACAAATTCGATTCTGTCACACCAGACACTCGCGTCGAAATAGCGATGAATACTTGTAGCGAAATAATGGGAAAAGACGAGCGTATTATCTCGGCTAACGCATCCTACGGCGATGCTGAGACTTTCAGATACATGGTAGCCAGCAACGGATTCGAGGGAGAAGATTCCCGCACGGTGTTCTCGGCTTCGGCTGGAGTCAGCGTGAGGGGTGCAGGCGATGCACGTCCTTCGTCAAGTTGGTATGATTCGTCATTATATTTCGATAAATTAATTAAGGAAGGACACGGAAAGAAGGCACTCGAGCGCGTACTACGCAAACTTGGTCAGTCGAAAGTTGCTTCAGGCAAATACACGATGATTCTTGATAATATGAATTCATCACGCCTGCTTTCGCCTATGCTTTCTGCTATTTCCGGTTCTTCTATCCAACAAAGAAATTCTTTTCTTATAGATAAGTTGAACGAAAAGGTGGGTGGCAGCAAATTGACGCTGAACGACGAGCCGCACATCAAGCGAGCATCAGGCGCACGCTATTTCGATGGCGAAGGCGTAGCTACGAATAATGTAAAAATATTCGAAGGTGGTGTTTTGAAGACTTACTTCATCGACACATACGCAGCCAACAAAATGGACGTGGCGCAAACAATCAGTTCGCCGTCAATCCTGACTATGCCATTGGGAACTAAGGACACCGACGGATTGATTGCTTCTACGAGAAAAGGAATCCTTGTAACAGGCTTCAACGGAGGAAACAGCAACAGCACAACAGGAGATTTCTCTTATGGTGTGGAAGGCTTCCTTATAGAGAACGGCAGACTTACCAAGCCTATTTCGGAGATGAATATCACAGGAAATATTCTTACATTATGGAACAATCTGGCAGAGGTAGGAAACGACCCACGATTGTCATCAAGTCGCAGAATCCCATCCCTTGCATTTGAAGGAGTAGATTTCAGCGGACTATAAAGGATATAAAAATCAAAAAAGGCCAAAGCCTGCAAGCGTTCTGTTTGCAGGCTTTATTTTTCCTATAAGATTTCCGCTTTAGTCTCTTTTAAAACGAAAACACGCTAAATGGACGCCATTTGGTCTCTTTTAAAATGAAAACACGCTCGATGGACGCCATTTGGTCCCTTTTAAAATGAAAACACGCTCGATGGACGCCATTTAGTCTCTTTTAAAATGAAAACACGCTCGATGGACGCCATTTAGTCCCTTTTCAATTGAAAACATGTTAAATGTCGAAAAAATATTTCCCCTGAAAAATAAAGCCAAACCATTTAACACAAAACGACACATTTATCGTACTTATAGTCAAAGAATCATAAAAAACACTTACAAAACGGATAAAAAATTGTTATTTTTACTGACGCTTAACAAAGACGGCAGCTTTTTTAGACAATAAATGAAAAAGCTGCCGTCCATTTTTAACACAATAACTATTTATATGGTAAACTATCTAAAATCAGGACTTGTTCTTTCTGCTTGTTTTGCATTGCTTAATGCTTCTGCACAGAACACAACATCATTTCAACATCCTCCTAAGATAATCGAGGATATCGTGTTGGCGAAGCCGTCGCCAGTTGCTCGCTTTAGCGATGATAACCAGTGGATGCTACAATTGGAGCTTCCTGCACTCAAAGCATTGGCTAAGTTGGCAGAACCGGAGCTGGGTTTGGCTGGTACACGCATCAAGCCGGAAACGTTCAACGTCAATCGCCTTCCGGAGTACACTGGCGCATCGTTACTTAATATAAAAACTCGCCAGACAGAAACTATAAAAGGTCTTCCTGAAGGAGCAGTGATTATCAGTCACTCGTTCTCGCCAAGCACGGACAGAATTCTTCTTGCCGTAGAAGAGAGTGATGGAGTATATCTTTACGAAGCACCTATTCAGAGCCCTGTATTAAAGAAAATAAGCAATAAGCCGCTTAATGCAACGAGCGGTGTAAGGATTCTTTGGTTGGACAACAACTCGTTCCTTACGCTTATGGTTCCCGACAATTATCCTGCGCCTCCAGCTAAGCCACGAGTACCTGCCGGTCCTGTGATTCAGGAAAGTGATGGAAAGGCATTACCTGCACGTACATTCCAAGACCTTTTGACGAATGCTTACGAGGAACAATTATTTGAATATTATTTCACTTCTCAATTAGTGAAAGTGAGCAGCGGAGTTGTCATGCCTATCGGCAAACCTGCTGTGTATGCAAATATCAGCTTGTCGCCCGACAAAACATCACTGCTTGTTTCGGAAACAATACACCCTTACTCCTATCAAGTGCCAAGGATGAATTTCCCTCATAAATATTATGTTACAGATCTTGCAGGCAAGACTGTAAAAGAACTTGGAGAGCATCCGACTTTAATCATTCCAATCGGGCATGACACAAGTTCGCCGTATCCGAGAAACTTCTCGTGGAGAACAGACAAGCCTGCAACAGTTTTCTGGGTAGAAGCACAGGACAAAGGATTCCCAAGAGAAAATAATGCGGAATTCCGTGACATTGTATATCAATCGGCATTTCCTTTCGACCAACCAAAGCAAGAGGTTGTAAAAGTTAAAACTCGCTTCGGCGGTATTCAGTGGGGAGATGATAATTTCGCACTTGTGACTGAGCGTTCGCGTGCTACTCGTAGAATGCAGACATCGTCTTTCAAGCCTGCATCGTCGGAGGCTCCGGTTGTAATCTTCGACCTTTCAACAGATGATAGCTATAACAATCCGGGAACTCCTGTTACCGTAAAAAATGAGTATGGCAGAGATGTCCTTTACACTAACAGAAGATATGACGAGCTGCTGATGGTCGCTCAAGGAGCTTCTGATCAAGGAAATATGCCTTATATCAGCAGATATAATCTTAGAACAAAAAAGAATGATATCCTTTGGCGTTGTGCTGCTCCATACTACGAGACAATCGAAAGAGTTACCGATCCTGCAAGATTACAGGTCATAACCTCACGTCAATCGGCTGACGAACCTGCAAACTATTTCGCAAGAGATATAAGAAGAAACAGAAGTGAGCAGATTACACATTTCGAACATCCTTACCCTGCAATGGCTGGCGTAACGAAGGAGAAAATCAGCTACACGCGTGCAGATGGATTGAATCTTACAGCGACAGTATATCTTCCTGCGGGATATGACAAGGATAGAGACGGACGCTTGCCTGTAATTATGTGGGCTTACCCAAGAGAATATACATCGGCATCAGACGCTGCTCAGGTGAGAGGTTCGCAGCATACATTTACAAGAATCACCGACCGCTCTCCAGTATTCTGGGTGCTTCGTGGCTATTGCGTAATGGAGGAAGTGGAAATGCCTATCGTAGGAAAAGATGGAGCAGAGCCAAATGATAACTTCATCGAACAACTAACAATGAATGCCGAAGCAGCCGTAAACTTCATAGTTGACAGAGGTATCGGAGATAAGGACCGCATAGCTGTAGGCGGACACTCATACGGTGCATTTATGACGGCAAACCTTCTTACCAACACCAACCTATTCAAGGCAGGTATAGCAAGAAGCGGAGCATATAACAGAACGCTGACACCATTCGGATTCCAAACCGAAACACGTACCTACTGGGAAATCCCAGAGATTTACAACACAATGTCTCCATTCATGTCTGCTGACAAACTAAATGGCGCACTATTATTAATACACGGTGAATTAGACAACAATTCAGGAACATTCCCAATCCAGACAGAGCGCTTCTTCAGTGCCCTAAAAGGACACGGAGCAGTATCCCGCTACGTAGTACTACCATACGAAAGCCACGGCTACGCAGCACAAGAGAATGTGCTACACCTACTATACGAATGCGACCAATGGCTGGAAAAGCATGTGAAAAATGCTGAATAAAGGCATTTCACACAACGCATAAATAAAGACGCCGAACAGCCCTTTTGGACTGTTCGGCGTCTTAGCATAGTATAAGCTCTATTTGTTATTTATTTCATTGTTTTGCTATCATTTTAACACAGCCGATTTTAATCAAGTTCTAGGCACCTTAAAATCCTTAGGAATACCTAATGTACTTTTTGAGGGCGAGTTCATCCTCGACGCTCTGAATAGGCAAATATGAGGTGTCGTTTTTTTGAAGTTTTCCAAAAATGGCATCTTTCGGTGTTCTGCTAAATTGGACACTTACTCTTATTCAGTTGGACTTTTCGAGTCAACACCAAAAGTGTTAAAAAATGCGTGTAAGTAATGTACATATCTACAATACTCAAAGACAGCATTGGCCTTGTCTTATTAAAACGCCTGAACAAATGCATGCACAAAAGAGAAAGAGAAATAAGAACCTATAAAAACAAAGATAGTTGTCTGGCTAGCTAGACAACTATCTCATAAATTTAGTATTTTTGTCTAATAAACCTGTAACGATTATTTAGGACTAGTCATTTTTCGAAGCTTAATCTTTGGTATAATTTTATTTATATTAGGTTCAGTAATTTTAAAAATTCATATTCAAGTGGGGCTTCTTTGGATACGATGTAATTACCAACACTCATATAATTTTCATTTACCAATTGTTGAATGGCTTTATCTTTATAAAGATAGCCAAAAGACCCCCAGTAATCTATCAATACTTCAGGAACTATCTCGCCCCAGAACTCTTGGTCTGTGCTTGGAAATCTTCCATGTTTTACAAAGAAACTTGCTCTGCTAAATTGCCGCGCATCAATATCATCAACCATATCTCTATAGTACTTGGAAATTCTGTGCAACTCCTGTTCATCTCCCCCAAATTCTTTTTCCCATTGTCGGTTATATGAATCATATTTCGAATCAGACAAACTTTTCTTGATTTTCATTAAATCAGAATACGTTATTTCATAGTACCTTGATTTTTCTACTGATGACAACTTGCCCATTTTGCCCCGCACACCGTTGACAATGTCATACACTTCCAAAAACAACACGTCATCCTTGGCTTTGCTTAACATTTCGCTTTCTGGAATGGTTTCAAAAACACTCTTGTCTCTATAACTATTGCAGCTACACAACAAAGCGCAGCACATCACGATAAAATTTTTTTTCATTTTAATTTGTTAGTTTTATTTGTTAAAAAGGACTTTAATCACAGACACAAAAAGTGTCGCGCCTCCAATTATAAGCGCACCGTAGGTAAACACCGTGAAAGCAGTAAGCCAATGGTAGTATAGCATATAAAATGCAAAGACAACAAGGGAGAATGTCAGTAAAGCCTTCAAAACACTTGCTCCCTGCGCTTTTATGACGGTTCTTTCAACTTCTTTGTCTGTCATCAAAGTAGAGTTGAGCCCATGTTGGTTTAAAAAAGAAATTGCTAATTCTTCATCTTGATCAACACCCTTGCCAACTTTTTTCTGAAAGTCAAGGCCATATCTCCCCCTGAATTCACAAAACCAATTTTTTAATAACAAAAAAGAATCTACTTTATTTCTTGCTATTATAGCCATTAACTCCGACTCATTTGCTTTGGAAATAACGCACCAAGTGCGTGGGATGGGTAATGCCAACCCGTCCTCTTCTGTTGCGTATAGTGGAATGTCACTAAATTCAAAATCTTCTATCTTTTGAGCTGGATGGGACTTTTTGAATGATGCGGTGATTTCATCTATTTCCATAGGCGTGATATCTTTTTTCCAGCAGTCACGTAGCCAACCTGACAGATAGCCCCCCGAAAGCTCTCCGTACATCCAGTAAACAAACAATCGCTCTATTGAATCGGTTATTTGTAAGACTTTTTTGTTGTTGACTTTTATTTCATAAATTCCATTTTTAGCTTTTAAGGGCACTTTTAGCCCGTCACTTTTTATTAGTATGTAATTGTTCATTTAATTTTTTTGGTGATAATTCAATGGAAAAGCCAAGTACGTCTGCCAATTGTAAAAAGATATCTATGCCAACAGCTCTTTTTTTCTGCTCAATATGAGTTATGGTTGTGTCAGAACATCCCGCCTTTTCTGCTAAAGAGCTTAGGGTATAGCCTTTCTCCCTGTTCTTTTTTAGCCATTTTGCAATACTATCGTGTTCATTTATTAACACGATAGCCTTGCCTTTCTTTAATGTTAACTGAACATTTATTGCTGACAGATACAAAAGAGCACTGTCCATAGAAAAGCTATGTTTGCCATTCTCAATCCTGTACATTGCTGATTCTGCTGATTGCATAGTGAAACATATATCTTTCACTTTAACCCCAGAGCCTTTTCGTAGCTCAGTTAGCTTATTACAAAACTCTTGTCTTTCCATTTTTTTGTTTTTCTTCTCACAAAAGTATCTGTTTTGTTTGTAACAATTTCAGAAGTAAATAGCGCAAAATTAAAGAAGATAGAAATGTTGCAATTAAAACTATAAATATCCTATTCACACCCCTTTGTTTCCTAAAACTTTATTCTTTGCAACTGTTGCAACAAAATCTTTAAGATAAAATGGTTCGAAATAGGCAGTATCGACAAAGCGTTTTGCAGCATAGGCTTCCTCTGCTAAAACAGCCATATCTGTAGCTAAAACACGTACTCCGTCTATAAAGTTTGCATTAGGGTTTGTGATTACTTCGCGGCATTTCTCTGCTCCATCTCCAAAGAACGAAATGGTATGTGAAACTAATACGTCGGCAAACGAATCTGCATCAATGATTAGAGCTTCCACATCTTTCTTTATCGCTCCGTCCTTGTCATAAATAGCAGCATAAACTTCCATACGGCGAGCATCAATCATCGGACAGTATAAATCTGTCTGTTGTCCGCTACGTATCATCTTGCGCACAAGTACCTCCAACGTTGGAAGACTAATAAGAGGTATGTTATAGCCGAAGCAAATACCTTTTGCCAATGAAACTCCGATACGCAACCCTGTATATGATCCAGGACCACTACTTACAGCAACTCCATCAAGGACAACGCCAAGTTTCGCTGCTTCTTTAAGAGCTTCGTCTACAAAGGCTCCAAGCAATGCGGCGTGAGAAGGCTTCTCTTCCTGAGACATTTTATTATATACTATTTCGCCATCAACGGCAAGAGCGGCAGAACAGATATTTGCCGATGTTTCTATACAAAGGATACAACTCATAACTTTTACATTCAACTTTCATTTGCAGACATCAAAAATACTTTTTTTACGCCATATACTGCCTGTTTCAGTAAATAAAATCTAACTTTGTCGAAAAGTAAAACAAAAGATGATCAAATCGATGACTGGTTTCGGTAAGGTTACAGCCGAACTTCCTTCAAAGAAAGTAACCGTTGAAATAAAAGCACTTAATAGTAAACAATTAGACCTTTCCACTCGTATTCCTGTCGTATATAAGGAAAAGGAAATGGAAATTCGCAGCCTTTTGTTGCAATCACTAGAGCGTGGCAAGGTAGAATTTGGTATATATATCGAGTATATCGGGAGAGATGTCCCAACACAAATCAATCCAATCGCAATAGAGAACTATTATAAGCAAATCAACGAGGTTGCTGAAAGGTTGTCAATACCCGTTCCAAACGATTGGTTTCAAATCCTACTACGTATGCCGGAAGTAATCCGCAACGAAGCTGCAGTCTTGGATGACACAGAATGGGGCGTAGTATTGGAGACAGTAAAAGGTGCTATTAAACAGCTTGATGGTTTCCGTAAGCAAGAAGGTGCAATGTTGCAAGATTTGCTTAAAGAGAAGATTAAAAATATCGCAACGCTACTCGTAGAAGTAGATAAATACGAAGGAGAACGTCTTGAAAAGATAAAGAGTCGCATTACTGACAATCTGGAAAAGATTGCCACAGCGGACTACGACAGGAATCGTTTCGAACAAGAAATGATTTACTACATTGAGAAGTTGGATGTAAACGAAGAAAAGAGTCGCCTAAACAATCACCTAAAATACTTCGTAAGCACAATGGAGGATGGTTCAGCACAGGGTAAAAAACTCGGCTTTATCAGTCAGGAGATTGGTCGCGAAGTTAACACTCTTGGTTCAAAAAGTAATCATGCAGAAATGCAGAAGATTGTAGTCCACATGAAGGACGAATTAGAACAAATCAAAGAACAAGTCTTAAACGTATTATAAACATACGCATAGAATATGGCAGGCAAATTAATTATATTCTCGGCACCATCAGGAGCCGGCAAATCAACCATAGTTAATTACTTACTACAACAGCAGCTACACCTGCGCTTCTCTATCTCGGCAACAAGTCGTGCACCTCGTGGTGCAGAGAAAGACGGAGTAGAATATTATTTTCTTTCTCCAGAAGAGTTTCGCAAGCGCATTACAGCAGAAGAGTTCCTCGAATATGAAGAGGTATACACTGATAAATTCTATGGTACACTAAAAAGCGAAGTAGAACGTATCCTCGAAGCTGGAGATAATGTAGTCTTCGATGTAGATGTAGTGGGCGGATGCAATATAAAGAAGTATTATGGCGACCGAGCACTATCCGTATTTATTAAGCCCCCAAGCATAGAAGAACTACACCGTCGACTTGTAGGCAGGCAAACCGACAGTCCGGAAGTTATCGAGCATAGAATCGCAAAGGCAGATTATGAGCTAAGTTTTGCAGACCGCTTCGATATAGTTATCGTAAACGACATTCTGGAAGACGCACAAAAGGAAGCATTGCACGAAATACACACTTTTCTTAATAAATGAAGAACGTAGGTATATTTTCCGGTTCATTCAATCCGATCCATATCGGACACCTTGCATTAGCAAACTGGATTTGCGAATACGGAGGAATGGATGAGGTGTGGTTTTTAGTCACCCCTCAGAATCCGTTGAAGGAGCAAAATGAATTACTGGATGACAACCTACGCTATGAGCTTGTCAAAGAAGCTGTAGCGACCTATCCTCGCTTTAAGGCTAGTAATATAGAATTTAGTCTGCCTCGTCCATCATACACTATTGATACAATTGATGAACTGAAAAAGCAATATCCACAGCATACATTCCACCTTATAATGGGTGCTGACAATTGGAAGAATATTCATAGATGGAAAGAGTCAGGGAGATTAATCGCTGAATGTCCGATACTGGTATATCCACGTAAAGGAGATACAATAAACATATCTATCAAAGAGAATAATGTCCATCTGATTTCTGCTCCGGAGATAGAGATATCTTCAACATTCATCAGAGAATCAATCCGTGAGAATAAAGACATTCGTTTTTTCCTTCCTAACTCTTCGATCCCTTATGTTTCCAAGATAAGAGAGGCTTTGTGCAGAACAAAATAAAAAGTTTTTTACCTTTGTAATCATTATAATACAAATAACAGCATTAAGAATGAATCCATTAGAATTGAGTGAACAAGAAGTTATAAGACGTGGTAGTCTTGAGCAGTTACGTCAAAATGGAATAGACCCTTATCCAGCAGCCGAGTATATAACAGATGCTTATTCTGTTGAAATAAAAGAATCATTTGTAGACGATGCACCTGCTCGTCCGGTTTGCATCGCAGGTCGTATCATGAGTCGACGTATTATGGGCAAGGCTTCTTTTGTGGAGCTTCAGGACTCAAAAGGAAGAATACAAGTATATATATCCCGAGATGATATTTGTCCGGGCGAAGATAAAGAAGCATACAACACTGTTTTCAAGAAGTTACTTGACATTGGTGACTTTGTTGGAATCAAGGGATTTGTTTTCCGTACACAAATGGGTGAAATCTCTATTCATGCAGAAGAACTTACTGTATTAGCAAAATCTATCAAACCTCTACCTATTGTAAAGATGAAGGATGGAGTGGTATATGATGGCTTCTCTGATGCAGAACAACGCTATCGTCAACGCTACGTTGACCTTGTTGTTAATGAAGGTGTGAAAGACATCTTTATGAAACGCACTAAGATATTCAATTCTATGCGTGAGTTTTTCAACAGTCATGGATATCTAGAAGTAGATACTCCTGTATTGCAAAGTATCCCCGGCGGTGCATCAGCACGTCCTTTCATCACACACCATAATGCATTAGATATCCCTTTGTATTTGCGTATAGCAAACGAATTGTATTTGAAACGCCTTATCGTGGGCGGTTTCGAAGGTGTTTACGAGTTCAGTCGTAACTTCCGTAATGAAGGTATGGACAGAACTCACAATCCTGAGTTTACTTGTATGGAAATATATGTGGCATACAAGGACTACAACTGGATGATGAATACCACAGAGCAATTGCTCGAAAAGATTTGTCTTGATGTACATGGCACAACAAAGGTTAAAATAGGCGAGAAAGAGATAGACTTCAAAGCTCCTTATAAGCGCATCACAATGATTGACGCTATCAAGGAGCATACCGGTGTTGATATTAACGGAATGAACGAAAAACAACTTCGCGAAGTCTGCAAACAACTTGGTGTCGAACAAGACGAAACAATGGGTAAAGGCAAACTTATCGATGAGATCTTTGGAAGTAAGTGTGAGCACACATACATTCAGCCTACTTTCATCACTGACTATCCTATTGAAATGTCTCCGCTGACTAAGAAACACCGTAACAACCCTGAACTAACAGAGCGTTTCGAGTTAATGGTTAACGGAAAAGAATTGGCTAATGCTTATTCAGAGCTTAACGACCCTATCGATCAACGCGAACGCTTCGAAGAACAACTTCGATTAAGTGAAAAGGGAGACGATGAAGCAATGTTTATTGATAACGACTTCCTACGTGCACTTGAATATGGTATGCCTCCTACAAGTGGTATGGGTATCGGTATGGATCGCCTTGTAATGTTTATGACAGGACAAGAGAGTATTCAAGAAGTATTATTCTTCCCACAAATGCGTCCTGAAAAGGTTATTAAGAAGGATGGTGCAGACAAATATGCTCATATTGGTATTGATGAAGCATGGGTTCCTGCTCTTCAAAAAGCAGGTTATATTACAGTTGATTCATTCAAAGATTTAGATGCAAATAAATTCAGACAAGAAATTTGCGGATTAAACAAGAAACATAAACTGGAGTTGAAGAACCCAACGATTGAAGAAGTACAGGATTGGATAGACAAAGCCGGTAATTAATCATCGGAAAGCATGACATTACCAGGAAAAATAGCCATTATGGGAGGTGGTAGCTGGGCTACCGCTTTAGCAAAGATTGTATTATCTACACAAGAGAATGTTAATTGGTATATGCGTCGTCCCGAGTCAATCGAGGACTTCAAACGACTAAAGCATAATCCATCATATCTCACAAGTGTACGGTTTGACATGGAGAGAATTGAGTTCTACGATGATATAAATAAGGTAATCGAGGATTCCGATATATTAATATTCGCAACTCCTTCTCCTTTTCTTAAACAGCACCTTTCCAAGGTTACAACTTCGATACAGGACAAATTTGTTGTTTCTGCGATTAAGGGAATTGTTCCCGACGAAAATATGTTGATTGCAGAATATTTCTCGGAATTCTACAATGTTCCGGCGGATAATATTGCTGTTATTGGAGGACCTTGCCATGCGGAGGAGATTTCCTTCGAACGCCTCTCCTACCTCACTCTTGCTTGTACTGATATAGAGAAAGCAAAAGTCCTTTCAGACATCTTTAGCAACCGATATCTCAAATGCTCATGCAGCGAGGATGTTGCCGGTATAGAATATGCTTCTGTCCTAAAGAATGTATATGCTATAGTAGCAGGTATTTGCCATGGAATGAAGTATGGCGATAACTTTCAAGCAGTATTTATATCAAATGCCATTGCTGAGATGCACCGCTTCGTGGCTACGGTTCATAAGTTGGAGCGTGATATAACAAACTCGGTATACTTGGGCGACCTACTGGTTACTGCTTACTCGCACTTCAGTCGCAATCGTACTTTTGGCACAATGATTGGCAAGGGATATTCAGTAAAGACTGCACAAATCGAGATGGAAATGATTGCCGAAGGATACTATGCTACAAAATGTATTTACGAGATTAATCAACGATACAATGTAGAAATGCCTATCCTTGACGCTCTTTACGGAATAATCTACGAGCGTAAATCTCCGACAACAATAATTCGACAACTAACAGAAACTTTTAAATAACGTAATATGAAGAATATCAGTTTGAGCATTGAAAAGGCTCTCGGGAAAATTACAAAAGAACAAGTGTATGCTCAGGAAGCTGCTGCTAAAGATGCTAACAAGAAATTACATGATGGTACAGGCGAAGGGAGTGATTTCTTAGGTTGGTTAAATCTACCGTCTTCTATCACTGATGCAGAATTGGCTGACATTGAGAATACCGCTGCGAAACTACGTTCTAAATGCGAAGTAATCGTTGCCGTAGGTATTGGTGGTAGCTATTTAGGAACTAAGGCTGTAGTAGAAGCATTGAGCAATAGCTTCGATTGGTTACAAACTGAACGCAAAAATCCTGTTCTTGTATATGCAGGACATAATATTGGCGAAGATTACCTATATGAACTGTCTGAAATGCTTCAAGGTAAGCAATTCGGTATCATTAATATTTCTAAATCGGGAACTACAACTGAGCCGGCTTTGGCTTTCCGTATCCTGAAGAAACAATTAGAGGATGCTGTCGGTAAAGCAGAAGCTAAAGAACGCATCGTTGCTATCACTGACGAGAAGCGTGGCGCTTTGCGTACTCTTGCTAACCAAGAAGGTTATAAGACATTCGTCATTCCTGATAATGTAGGTGGACGTTTCTCTGTTTTCACTCCGGTAGGTTTACTTCCTATTGCTGTTGCAGGTGTTAACATCCGTGAATTGATTAACGGTGCTGTTACAATGGAAAAAGCAACTGCTCTTGACGTTCCTTTCGCTGATAATATCGCTGCTATCTACGCTGCTGTTCGTAATGAATTATACAAGGATGGTAAGACTATCGAAATCCTTGCAAACTTCCACCCGAAACTTCACTATATCTCTGAATGGTGGAAACAACTTTACGGAGAAAGTGAAGGTAAAGACAATAAGGGTATCTTCCCTGCATCTGTGGATTTGACGGCTGATCTTCACTCTATGGGACAATGGATTCAAGAAGGCGAACGTACAATCTTCGAAACCGTTATCTCTGTAGAAAACCCTGATAGAAAAGTATTAGTACCTTCTGACGAAGCTGACCTTGACGGACTTAACTTCCTTGCAGGAAAGCGTGTTGACGAGGTTAACAAGATGGCAGAACTTGGTACACAATTGGCTCATGTTGACGGTGGTGTTCCTAACATCAAGATTACAATCCCTCAAGTAAACGCTTACTATATCGGTCAGTTGTTCTACTTCTTCGAGAAGGGATGCGGTATAAGTGGTTACATCCTTGGTGTTAATCCTTTCAACCAACCTGGTGTTGAAGCCTACAAGAGTAATATGTTCGCTTTATTAAACAAGCCTGGATTCGAAAAAGAAAGTGAAGCTATCAAAGCAAGATTATAATAACTTAATTATAGAAGGCTGCAAAGGGATAAAACTCTTTTGCAGCCTTTATTTTATCCATGAATGAGCTAATCACATTCGACAAAGAGCTGTTCCTCTATCTCAACAGCAAACATACGCCTTGGCTTGACCCTATCATGTCATTCCTTAGCTCCTACTTTGGCTTGGCGGTTATCGCTCTCTGCATTCTCATCTATACAATGTACCGATGCAAGGAGTGGAAATGGTCGGTTGCAGTCTTCGTATCGCTTACAGTGGCTACGACAAATCTGATTAACAACATTGTGAAGATAATAATTGCTCGTCCCCGTCCGATACATGAGGATGCTTTCAGCGATATTATCCATGCGATAGAGAAATATGACGCTGCTTACAGTTTCTTCTCCGCCCATTCCTCCACGGCATTGGCATTGGCAGTATTCGCTGCTTTAGCTGCAAAGAGTCGTTGTTTCACAGCCATTGTTTTGTTATGGGGACTAGGGGTAGCATACAGTAGAATATACGTCGGAAAGCATTATCCGCTCGACGTTATCGTCGGCATACTATTCGGCAGCATAATGGCATTTGTCGGATACAAGCTTTTCAATTATTACAAAAAAAAGCATTGAAGACGCAAGCACAAACGCCATAACCACAAGCATTTGTCCTAAAGACAAAAAAATCAATCAACTTTTTTCTTATCTCTTTTCTTTGTCCTTTGGACAAAAAAAAGGTCTTTCCCCCTCTATGTTTTTGCCAGAAGGTCGCGGCAAGCTACCACAAGGTTCTGTCCTAAATACAGAAGCTTGCCGACGGCGTATTCATCGCATTTACTTATTTGGTCTTACTTCAAAATGTCTTTTTCAGCATCCTGATTTAGTTGTATCTTTACAAAAAAAATATATTCTAATGAGTAAACGAATTATAGAGATTTGCGCAAACTCGGCACAAAGTTGTGTCGAAGCAGAGGCAGGAGGAGCTACACGAGTTGAACTCTGTGCCGCTATTCCCGAAGGTGGAACAACACCAAGTTATGGGGAAATAAAGACTACACAGGAACTTACCTCAAACATTGATATAAATATCATCGTCCGCCCTCGCGGTGGCGATTTTCTCTATACCGAAGCCGAAGTGCGTTCGATGCTTCACGATATCGAGATGGCTAAAGAGCTGGGTGTACACGGTGTCGTAGTAGGCTGTCTTACGGCAGATGGCGACATTGACGTGGCTTTGCTCAAGAGGTTAGTCGAAGCTGCCGGTACGCTGTCGGTGACTTTCCATCGTGCCTTCGATGTGTGTCGCGACCCATTCGCAGCATTGGAACAAATAATCGAAGCTGGCTGCGACCGCATCCTTACTTCAGGACAAGAAGACAACGCCGAAAAAGGCATCCCCCTCTTATCCCGATTGGTCGAAAAGGCTGGCGACAGAATAATAATAATGCCTGGCTGCGGAGTGCGCGAGAATAATATCGCAAAGATAGAGGCAGAAACAGGAGCGAAAGAGTTCCATACTTCGGCACGCAGCATAGTGCAAAGTCGCATGATTTACAGAAAGGATAACGTACCGATGGGCAGCAGTGCAGTATCGTCCGAATTTGAAACCGTCGAGACAGACCGCAGCAAAGTGGCTCTCTATACAACAATTTGATATTTGAGGAAACATATTTTATCTTTGGATATTCACTAATTAAATAATTAATCATGGAAACACGTAAACGATTAACTCGCTCGAGAAAAGAAAAAATGATTGCCGGTGTTTGTGGTGGAATAGCCGATTATTTCGACCTCGACCCCACAATTGTTCGTATAGGATATATCATGCTTAGTATCTTCACTGTATTCGCAGGTATACTATGTTACTTCATTTTATGGTTTGTGATGCCTGTCGAATCCGCTGAAGAATAAAGGATGAAGTTCGAATTATCTTCCCCATTCAAGCCAACGGGCGACCAACCTGACGCTATTGCTGCTCTCTCCGAAGGAATTGATTCCGGTGTCCCCTTCCAAACATTGTTAGGGGTGACAGGCTCCGGAAAAACGTTTACGGTCGCAAACGTAATCCAAAACGTACAGAAACCAACCTTAATACTTAGTCACAATAAAACACTTGCAGCGCAATTGTATGGTGAGTTTAAGTCGTTCTTCCCCAATAATGCTGTCGAATACTTCGTTTCGTATTATGACTACTATCAACCGGAAGCATACCTGCCTACGACAGATACTTATATCGAAAAAGATTTAGCAATCAACGAAGAAATTGATAAGCTACGCTTACGCACTACTGCATCACTGCTCTCCGGTCGTAGGGATGTTATCGTTGTTTCGTCAGTCTCGTGTCTTTATGGTATGGCAGACCCGCGCGCGTTTGCGTCCAAGGTGGTACATCTCGAATTAGGCATGAATATTAACCGTGATAAGGTTATCAGAAAGCTTGTCGATGCGCATTATGTCAATGACAAGACAGAATTCAAACGTGGTTCCTTTCGCGTAAATGGAGACACCGTCGATATCCTGCCTGCAATAGAAACGTATGACGGAACAGCATACAAGATTGAATTTTGGGGCGATGAAATTGAAAGGATTTCCTCATTTGTACCAGATACAGGACACGAATTGTCGACGCTCGACGAACTAAACATATATCCAACAAACCTATTCGTCACAACTCAGCAACAAATAAACGAAGCCATAGGAAAAATAGATGTGGACTTGGGTACGCAGGTAGAATTCCTCAAAGAAATAGGCAAGCATTATGAAGCAAAACGTTTGTACGAACGAGTAACATTCGATCTTGAGATGATTCGGGAAATCGGTTACTGTTCGGGAATCGAAAATTACTCCCGCTACTTCGACAACAGAGAAGCAGGCGAACGCCCTTACTGTCTGTTGGATTATTTCCCTGAGGATTTTCTCCTTGTCATAGATGAGAGTCACGTTACCATCCCACAAATCAGAGCAATGTACGGTGGTGATCGTGCACGTAAAATCAATCTGGTAGAATACGGCTTCCGATTGCCTGCAGCAACAGACAATCGTCCTCTAACATTTGATGAGTTCGAATCAATTACTCCAAAAGCAATATATGTAAGTGCAACACCTGCCGACTTTGAATTGGCGAAGAGTGAAGGTATTATAGTAGACCAAGTAATACGTCCGACAGGCTTGTTAGATCCTATAATCGAGATACGTCCTACAAAAAATCAGATTGACGATTTGATGGAAGAGATTGCACGTTGCACATCCATAGATGAACGTGTGCTGGTGACAACACTAACCAAACGTATGGCGGAAGAATTAACCGCATACCTTTCTCGTATGGGTGTAAAATGTAACTACATACATAGTGATGTGGAAACATTAGACCGCATACAAATTATGGACGACCTTAGGAAGGGCTTGTTCGACGTACTTATCGGAGTGAATCTCTTGCGTGAAGGACTTGACCTGCCGGAAGTATCGCTCGTTGCCATCCTTGATGCCGACAAAGAAGGGTTCCTGCGTTCACATCGCTCACTGACTCAGACTGCCGGTCGCGCAGCACGTAATGTAAATGGCAAAGTGATATTCTATGCCGATAAAGTAACCAATAGTATGCAGCTGACAATGGACGAAACCACTCGCCGACGTGAAAAACAGTTAGCATACAACGAAAAACATGGCATAACTCCAAAACAGGTAGTAAGAAATACAAATTCGCTACTATCGGATAAAACGAAAGAGCCTTATGCTTATGTAGAGCCGGAAGTAACGATCGCAGCAGACCCAATCGTACAATACATGAATCGTACACAATTGGAAGCAGCGATAGAAAAGACCAAAAAGCAGATGACAACTGCAGCAAAAGATATGGATTTCATAGCTGCAGCTCAATTCCGCGACGAACTATTCAAATTGCAGGAATTATTATCCACAAAAGCATAATCTTATAAATATATCAGGCATGAGAATCATCCACAAAAGCATAAGTTTCGCTCTATTATTACTCGCAAGTATTATACATATTAGCGCACAACAATGCTGCGAAGTTGATGCCACAGCAGAAGACAAAGCGATATTCGAGCGCTACATAACTGCTTCGAAAAAATGGGAATCACTATCATCAGAAGATGTGATAATAAATACAGCAAAGTTCTTTCTTGGCATACCCTACGTAGCGGCAACATTAGAAAAAGAGCCTGAGAGGTTAGTCATTAATTTGCGCGAGATGGATTGCACAACCTTTGTCGAAAACGTCCTAAGTCTGTCGCAGACAGTCCGCAGCAACAATCCGACGTTTGAAGCCTTTTGCAATAACCTGCGCAACCTACGCTATCGCGACGGCAAAGTAGATGGATATGCAAGCAGAATACACTATACAACTGATTGGATATACGTAAATAGTCGCAAAGGATTAGTCGAAGACATAACAAAATCATTAGGAGGCGAAGTATTACCACTAAAGCTGTCGTTCATGTCTACTCATCCGGACAGCTACAAGCAGATGAAGGATAATCCGGCACTAATAGAAGCAATAGCTGCTAAGGAAAAGGAGATTAATAAACGTTCATACTATTATATTCCGGAATCAGAGATCAATGCTAAATCCTCCGGAGTAAAGAATGGAGATGTGGTTTGTTTCACCACTTCTATCGAAGGTCTGGATACCTCTCATGTAGGTATTGCTCATTGGGTTAATGGAGAACTAACATTCATTCACGCATCCTCTACAAAAAAGCATGTAATTGTGAATGATGATAATATACAAGCATACACAGAGGGCATAAGAAGAAACAGCGGAGTAATGTTTATTCGCCCACTACTTGTTAATTAAAACAGGGAAACAACTAAAAAGTCATGCATAAACTTAATAGTCATGCAATTATTACCTTAATTATTGTTCCCATTAAAAAGAAAATGTTACATTTGTTTATCAAAAATATGTTACAGAGCAGTCGTGGTTAAACAGCAAAAAGGTGAAGTCGATTTTTCGGCAAGTTTATCGGAAGTATGGAGAGTCCTGACTGATAAGGAAAGGGACATCCTAAGACACAATTCAACGGTCTTACAATTCAAGCGCAATGAGTTAATTTATTGCGAAGGTGATGAACCAAAGGATATGATGTGCTTACTAAAAGGTAAAGTCAAAATATTCAAGGATGGTGTAGGTGGTAGAAGTCAAATTATCAGAATGATTAAGCCGGTACAATACTTTGGATATCGTGCAAACTTTGCACAAGAAGTGTATCTTACAAATGCATCAGCCTTTGAGGCTTCTACAGTTTGTATGATACCTATGACAGTAGTTACCGAACTGATAATGGGTAATGCTGAATTAGCAATGTTCTTCATACGTCAGCTATCAACCGACTTAGGTATTGCAGACGAAAGAACTGTCAACCTTACCCAAAAACATATTCGTGGTCGTCTTGCAGAGTCTTTATTATTCCTTAAGGATAGTTATGGGTTAGAAGAAGACGGTGCAACATTAAGTATATATCTTGCCCGAGAAGATTTGGCAAACTTATCAAACATGACCACATCAAATGCAATTCGTACCCTATCAACATTCGTTTCTGAAAGAATAATTGCATTAGACGGACGTAAGATAAAATTAATCGATGACGAGAAATTAAGGAAGATTAGTAAAATGGGATAATTGATCCCTATATAAAAAATAGCAAAAGGAGGCATCTCATTTATGAGATGTCTCCTTTTTGTTTCACAACTACACAATAGTGAACGTAATCATTGTCTTGTGACAACGTAATGGCACGCTTGTGACAATGCTTTGTCACAACTGTGACATTGTGTCGTCACAAGCGTGCCATCACT
>JGI996J12353_1000019_pt1 | contig 60332 bp, 39 predicted proteins | sample IntmicLarv5ML5BL_FD_12353 | JGI IMG/M metagenome (IMG submission 12353) | reverse complement strand
ACTCTCAGTACAATCAACATCAGCCAAGCCACAATCCATTCCTATTCCTGTGGCGCAAATTGAAAATACAACTTCCGTAGAATTTGAAATAAAAACACCTTATACAATCGCTTCGGAAAATAAAACTACGGTTGTTGAAATGGAACACTATTCGTTACCCGCCGAATACGAATACTATTGCGTTCCCAAAGTCGATAAAGACGCTTTCCTTTTGGCTAATATTGCTAATTGGGAACAATATAATTTGCTCGAAGGAGAAGCAAATATATTCTTCGAAAACACTTTTGTAGGCAAAACAATTTTGGATGTACGTTATATGAATGATACTTTGAACATTTCACTCGGCAGAGATAAAAACGTAATTGTAAAACGAGAAAAAGCGAAAGAATTTACGCAGACAAAATTTCTATCCTCAAAAGCAGAAGTCACCCGAGATTGGAAAATTACTGTTCGCAATAACAAACGTCAAGCGATTTCTATGGTTTTACTCGACCAAATCCCGGTTTCAACCGTTTCGGAAATAGAAGTAACTCCTGAAAAATTAAGTGACGGAATTTTAGATAAAATAACCGGAGAAGTCAAATGGAAATTCACTCTTCCTCCCTCGCAAAACACAGAATTCGAGTTGCGTTACAAAGTTCGTTATCCTAAAGAAAAAAGTTTAACCGTGGAATAAAATTCAGACAAAACACCACCCAACAATTAAGGGCTTAAAACGAAATTGCGTTCTAAGCCCTTAATTGTTTATACGAAAAAACTCGGCATAGATAAAAGAATTAGAAAACAAATTACTAAATTTGAGCGCACGAATAAAAACGCAGTTTCCGCAAATACTTCATTCTGAGAACATAACAAAAAAACACCTGTCAAAATGCCCAACGAATGAACTGTCGTTTTTATAGAAAATATATCAAATAGACAAAAAAAATTATTAATCTTCGTATCATGAAACAGATATTATTAACATTATTCATTGCACTAGTAAGCTTTACGATTTCCGCCAAAGACAATGTAATTGCAAATCCTGTATATGAATTTAGCAAGACAGGTATTACACACATTACAAAAATAGAGCTGAGTGAAAATGAAACGCGCTTGCATATTCATACGATTTTTATTCCCGGCTGGTGGACAAAATTCCCTCAAACATCCTACATCGAAGACTGTGCAACTGGCAAACGCTGGCAGGCGACCGGAATCATCAACGGCGAGTTTGACAAAGAAATTCACATGCCTGCTTCGGGCGATTCAACTTTTGTATTGATTTTTCCGCCTTTGGACAAATCGATAACTAAAATTAATTTATGTACTGATAACGATACCAACATCCCCGACATTTTTGGCATTTCATTGAATCCAAAAACGAAACCGCTTAACAGAGAAATGCCCACTGAAGTTTCACAATGGATAAACAGCGAATTGGCAAACGCCAAACGAAAAACGTTGATGGATTTTGAAGACGGAGAATTTTTTGCAACAGATACTGCACGCTTGATTGGTTATATCAAGGGCTACGACACTCGCGCCGGATTTTCTACGGGAATGATTTATGCCAGCAATAAAATCACAAAAGAAGACTATCCCATAGTTGTTCAAATTCATGAAGACGGACGTTTTGAGGCTGATATTCCAATAAATTTCCCGATATATTCAACTGTTATTTTTAATAATTATTCTATTAATTTTTATATTCAGCCCGGACAAACATTGGCTATGTTGATTGATTGGGAAGATTTTTTGATGGCTAACAGGTTACGGAATATTCAATATAAATTCAATAATATTCAGCATCAAGGCGCAACTGCTGATATTAACAATGAATTATCCGCTTTTGATGCACAATTACCCGATTTGCCTATCGGAAAAATTTACAATGAAAAGGATGGTAAAAGTCCGGATGAGTTTAAATCATTCTATAAGGTGTGTATGTCGGATTATTCCAACGCTTACCAAAGACTATTGAAAACGGAAAAACTTTCCGAAGCATCAAAAAATATTTTGCAAAACGATTATCAAATAATGTATGCGATGTATTTATTTGAATATGCGCTGGATTATACATGGACAAATCAAATGCCGATTGAATTTTATGATTTTTTACAGGATATTCCAATGAATAATAAGGAATTGTTATCAACACGGAATTTCTCCATATTTATTAATCGTCTAGAACATTGTCAGCCGCTTAATAATGCACTACGCAGCGTTTATGAGACAATGCGACCGAAGAAAACCTATCCTCAATATCTGTTTGAAGAGTTGAACATTCAGAAAACTCCGGAAGACGAAATCTTTTTTCTAATGGAAGAATCCTTTAATGACAAAGTCAATTCGCCGGATGTAACAGAAGAGGAAAGAGATAAATTTTTAGAAGAATGTAAAGTCGCTGTAGAGAAATTTAACGAAAGGTATCAACAACATACCGATGCTTACAAAACAAAATACATAGATGTTATCGAACAACTCACACCTGTAGAAATAGAGTTGAAACAATGGCAACTCAAAGATTCTATTTACACCAATGTATTAAAACTCAAGCCGGGAATTGTATATGATGTAACAAAAATCAGGTCATTCAATTCTATGTTTCGAGAAATGTTAAAAGACAACAAAGACGGCGCTTGGAATTTATTGACAACCCTGACTCCCGACATTCCCGAATCGTTTCTGAGAAAAGAAGCAGACAAACTTTTCCAAAAGAATTTTCCGGAAGAATCGCAGGCAGCTTACGAACTTCCCAATACTAATGAAGCAAATGTCTTCAAAGAATTAATTGCTCCGTTCAAAGGCAAATTTCTGCTGGTAGATTTTTGGTCAACTTCCTGCGGACCATGTATTGCAAATATCAAGCAGCACAAATTTCTCCGCGAAAAATACAAAGACAATAAGGATGTGGATTTTGTTTTCATCACTTCCGAAAATGAATCGCCGTTAAGCGCATATGACAAGTTTGTGAATGAACAGGAACTAATCAATACTTATCGACTCAATGCCGACCAATATCGGTATATGCGCCAATTGTTCCGTTTCAATGGTATTCCCCGCTATATTCTTGTGGATAGAGAAGGTAAAATTATGGATGATAATTTTACCTCCCGTAATTTTGAACATTGGTTACGTGAAATGTCATTGGATTAGTCTATCTAGTTATGCATCAAACGTCAAATCAATTGGAAATCAATAATTTAACATGAGCTATAAGAATGTGGTGTTGTCTGTAAAAGTCCGAGGACTTCAATATGAATAACCCCGTGCAAGCGAGGTACGAGTGTAGCTCGGGGTAAAAGGACGCTTTCTTCTCTCTCCACAACTCTGTAGGAGTTGAACACACAAGCTGTTTGGGGTGATTGAACTCCTATATCGGAGTTCTTATTATATGTGATGCCATTCTTACCCCGAGCTGCGCTCGTACCTCGCTTGCACGGGGTTATTCATATTGAAGTCCTCAGACTTCTTATTGAACTCTCGTTAATTTACTTTTGTTACTTTTAAGGGAATGCTGTCTACATTATTTTCTCAAGCACATTCAATAGGGAATTATCGTTGTTTCAATTGCCACCTTGTAATTAATCGGATTACCCTCTATATACGGAATTACCAAAATCTTTTTGTGCAACCATTCATCTCGCATCTGCAAATCGATTTGCGGACCTTGCCAATTTTCGCCTTCCAATAATTGCAATTTTCCATCCACTTCCAAAGCCCAACGCACACGCGACCACTCCTTATCTTTTATTGGTCGGTTGAAAATCACAGCAGTATATCGCAAACATTCATAAGGAAAAGCAGATTCTCGTCCGGCAGTGTACACCACACTACGCAAGCCTCCTTGCAAAAATTTTCTTTGAGAAATTATCGGGAAATAATACGAATTCAAACCCTCAACGAAAGTCGCACCATTTATTAGTTTTAACGCCATTTTCACATTATAAAATTTCCCTTGAAAATGCTCGCTTTCCCCCTGATTTTCGAGACTCAAATGAAGCGGACTTGTAAATTCACCATTTTGGGCAGCAACATCTACTACAACCGAATACGTTTGAAAGGAATAAAGTGCGTCTTGTTTCAATCGGTTGTCTTCATCTTTGAAATATATACGCGTAATAATCGCTCTACCCTCCTCTACTTTGGGTGCCGTTTCGGAATAAGATATGCTATTTTCGTAATGCACACAGTTAAAATATTGGTAAACGTAATCGGCAGAGAAAGCATCATCTCCCCATTTGGGCAAACGAATACTATTTCCTGAAAATTTGACTTTTACATCCTCAATCGCATATTTGGCTGTATCAACCAAAACTGAAATGCAAGAAATTGCTTCATCAGTATCCCAATTTTGAAACACATAAGCATCTCGAGCAATTCCGCGCCCGATGTCAACTCCCAGCAAACAATACTCATTTCCGGTAACGCCTTCCAACAGATAAATATCCTTATGTACATGATATATCGTATCAATAATCAGTTCCGGAAAATCAAATGCGCTAAAGCTGAAAAAACGAGAATCATACAAATTCGTTGTCTGAACTTTACCCGGAGCAATATCATATTCTATGGTATGTCCGTAATGCCATCCATATTTATCTTCAACAGGAGCCGAAAATAAACGTAGTTTTTTATCTTCCGATTCGATGAAACGTTTCCCGAAAGATGTTACTCGATTGATAAAATCGCTGTCCTGCGTATCCAACAAATCAATGTATTCTTGCGCGTTGATTGGAAAACAGTGTGTTAAGAGAAAAAACAGAAACAATAAAAATTTTATACGATTCATTTTTGTAAACATTCACAAAATGTAAGAGGGTGTATCAAAAGCAGCCAATGGAACGCAGATTGGGCGGATTGGGCGGATAAACGCGGATTTGTATTTTATAAGTTGCTGATAATTAATTTGTTTATTTTTTATCATCTGCGACAATCCGCCCAATCCGCATTATCCGCGTTCCCGCAGGGCGCGGATTTGTAATCCGTGCCCTGCATAAAAATAATATCTAATACAAACCTGCGATAAGCAAATATCGCACAAAACAGATAGCACGGATTGCAAATTCGCGTTAGCGAATAACAAATTTACTTATTCAATTAATTTGCGATATCTTACCCGTTTAGGCTCCACATTACCCAAACGTTTTTTCTTGTTTTCTTCATATTCAGAATAAGAACCTTCAAAGAAAAACACTTCCGAATCTCCTTCAAAAGCAAGAATATGCGTACAAATTCGATCCAAGAACCATCTATCGTGAGAAATCACGACTGCACATCCGGCAAAACTCTCTAAACCTTCTTCGAGCGCACGCAAAGTATTCACATCAATATCATTGGTCGGCTCATCCAAAAGAAGCACATTCGCTTCCGATTTCAAAGTCAAAGCTAAATGCAAACGATTTCTTTCTCCACCTGAAAGGATTCCGCATTTCTTTTCTTGATCCGCTCCGGTAAAATTAAATCGTCCCAAATAAGCACGGGAATTAATTTCTTTTCCTCCTACTCTAATAAACTCTGTTCCTCCGGATACAACTTCAAAAACCGTTTTTTCCGGATCAATATCCGTATGCGATTGATCGACATAACCAATTTGAACTGTTTCTCCCACTTCAAAAGTACCCTTATCAGCCTTATCTAATCCCATTATCAAACGAAACAAAGTTGTTTTTCCGGCTCCATTTGGACCGATAATTCCAACAATTCCATTCGGAGGAAGCATAAAATTCAAATCAGCATAAAGGAGTTTGTCGCCGAATGCTTTCGCGACATTTATGGATTCAATTACCTTATTTCCCAAACGAGGTCCATTCGGAATAAAGATTTCTAATTTTTCTTCTCGCTCTTTAATATCTTGATTCAACAATTGCTCATAGGAATTCAAACGTGCTTTTCCTTTTGCTTGACGCGCTTTGGGAGCCATTTTTGACCATTCCAATTCGCGTTCCAATGTTTTTCTTCTTTTACTCGCTTGCTTTTCTTCCTGAGCCATACGAGTTGTTTTTTGCTCCAACCAAGAAGTATAATTTCCTTTCCAAGGAATGCCTTCTCCCCTATCCAATTCCAAGATCCAACCAGCTACATGATCCAAGAAATAACGGTCGTGCGTGATACAGATAACCGTTCCCGCATATTGTTGTAAATGCTGTTCCAACCAATCAATTGATTCAGCATCTAAATGGTTGGTCGGCTCATCTAACAACAAAATATCTGGTTGTTTCAATAAAAGACGACACAAAGCCACCCGTCTTCTTTCTCCTCCGGAAAGCGTTCCGACCAATTGATCTTCAGGAGGACAACGCAATGCATCCATTGCCCGCTCTAATTTGCTATCAATATTCCAAGCATCCATTGCATCTATTTTATCCTGCAATTCTCCTTGTCGAGCAAACAATTGATCCATTTTATCTTGATCTTCATAATATTCCGGAAGACCAAATTTTTCATTTATTTCTTCATATTCTTTTAGTACGTCCAATGTTTCTTGAACGCCTTCTTGAACCATTTCTTTTACCGTTTTAGAATCATCTAACTTTGGTTCTTGTTCCAAATATCCGACAGAATAACCCGGAGAAAAAACGACATCTCCTTGAAATTCTTTCTCTACTCCGGCAATAATTTTAAGCAAAGTCGATTTACCGGAACCATTCAATCCGATAATGCCAATTTTTGCACCATAATAAAAAGAAAGATAAATACTCTTAAGTACTTGCTTTTGAGGAGGAAAAATCTTATTTACTCCTACCATTGAAAAAATAATTTTCTTATCGTCTGCCATAATTATTTAATTATTTAGTTTATTTTTTGCAAAGATAAAAAATTTATTTTACCTTTGCACTCGCTTTTAAGCAATAGGATGATTCAGTAGCTCAGCAGGTAGAGCACATCCCTTTTAAGGATGGGGTCCTGGGTTCGAGCCCCAGCTGAATCACCAGAAAAAAAATCCTTGGGAATTTAACAATTTTCAAGGATTTTTTTATGCCCACACCCAATTCTTCGTTTCATTGGGAGCTATTTACATTCTGTCCTGCGGACAAATTCTGTATCTCTATTTTATTATTTTCAATCGCTTGCTTTATTTTTTCATATTCTTCAGCCGAGTAATCCATCCGTCCCAAAGCCGATATGCCCACAGTAATCTCCGAATGTACCTGTGAAGTACAAAGTAATTTATCATTAACTATTAAAGCCAGTTTTCCGCCAATGGCATCTCTTGTTGCAGTACTCCAAAGCTCTGTTCCCTCTACTCCTAATTTTATCAATAAGTACATATCATCCCAATTATTTTTTTCAACGGAAATTGCAGTCATATCTTCAACTGTTACAATGGGAAATGGATTAATTGTATAAAACTCATCCATCTTATCTAACTGTCGCACAAAACCACTATCAATATCAGATATGTAGTACCAACCAGTCATAAGAGTCGAGTCTGCCAGGTTCTTTTCATAACACTCTTCAAAACTTAAGTTTCTAATTTCACGCTCTTTATTGTTTTGAGCATCACAACTGATTACCAAAAAAGACAGTAGTACGATTGCTATAAATTGACTGTGGTGCTTCATTTTGTTATTATTCATTTTTTGTTTTAGATTAACAATTTCATTTCTGCCCGAATGTCGCGCACATGAACAAAATATGAATTAACGCAAAGCACGATAATCATTGCTTTGCGCTAATTCACAATTCTTAATTCTTAATTCTTAATTTTAGACCTATCTATCGCTCTCATTATTGCCTTTTCGATTTCAACAATTACAAAAACAATTACACCTAAATACAATGGATATTGCCAATCCGAAAGGCTCAATGCGACTGTACCAAATACATTATTCATAAACGGCAAATAAGTAATGCTCAATTGCAACACAATCATAGCCAAAGCAACTACAAAAACTATTTTATTAGAGAAGAATCCTTTGTCGAATGCAAATCCGCGAATACTGCGACTGTTGAATAAATGAAATAATTGAGCAAATACAATTGTTTGTAAAGTAATTGTTCGAACAACCTCTTCTGCAACTCCTTGACCGAGCAAATAGAGATTCATTATCAATGTGAAACCGCCTATCAGAACCGCAACAAACATGATACGCCAAATGAAATACCCACTTAACAGCGGTTCTTTCGGAGAGCGCGGCGTGCGAGTCATCGCGCCTTTTTCAATGCCTTCGAATGCTAAAGCGAATGATACAGTAACCGATGTAACCATGTTTACCCACAAGATTTGAATGGGTGTTAATGGAATCATCGTTCCGAAAAGAATACTTGCAATAATCAGAAAAGCTTCCGCAGCATTGGTCGGAAGAATGAAAAGAATCGTCTTTTTCAGATTATCATAAACGCGGCGACCTTCTTCTATGGCAGAAACAATCGTTGCAAAGTTATCATCCGCTAAAACCATTTCAGCAGCATCTTTTGTAACTTCTGTTCCTTTTATTCCCATTGCAATACCAACATCTGCTTTTTTCAAAGCAGGGGCGTCATTCACGCCATCGCCTGTCATACCGCAAATCGCTCCATTTTCCTGAATGGCTTTTACCAAGCGCAATTTATGTTCAGGACTTGTGCGAGCAAAAATATGATTAGCCATTGCAACCTCTTTCAAATCTTCATCGGACATATTTTCAATATCCTTACCCAAGACAGCAGAAGTTCCATCGCCAATTCCCATTTCCAAACCAATAGCTTTGGCCGTATCAATATGGTCGCCCGTAATCATTTTCACCTGTATTCCGGCAGTATTACATGCGGCAATGGCATCAATTGCTTCCTCGCGCGGAGGGTCAATGATTCCGGCTAATCCTAAAAATACAATTCCATCGTGAATGTCGTGATGTTCAATTTCATCGACCGAAGATTCAACCGGCTTAAAAGCAGCACCAATAACTCGTTGCCCTTCTTGTGCTAATTCCGTGATTTTAGCTTCCCAAAATTCACGGTCTATTGGTTTCATTTCGCCCGCTGAAAACGTATAATCCGCCATATCCAATAATCGGTCGGGAGCGCCTTTTATCAAAATCAAATTTTGTGGTACCCGCTCGACTAAGGTAGCCATGTATTTATATTCGGAATCAAAAGGAATCGTGCAAATACGATTCAACTCGTGATGTTCAACCTTTGCTTTGTGATAAAGTGTTACTAAAGCCCCTTCCGTTGGCTCGCCTTTAACCGTCCAATGTCCGTCTTCATCTTTACCAATTACAGCATCATTACAGGTATTGAAACATTCTACCAAATAATTCACATCGATTTCCTTACTTAAATCAACAACTTCTCCGTTTTTCAATATATCTCCGTGCGGGTCATATCCGGTTCCGGTTACTCGAAAACAGGTTTCTTGCGTTTGAAGAGTTTTGACTGTCATTTCGTTTTTGGTCAGCGTTCCCGTTTTATCCGAACAAATCACGGAAACCGACCCCAATGTTTCGACAGAAGGCAAATTGCGAATAATGGCATTTCGTTTCGCCATGTTTTGCACTCCGATAGCCAATATTATGGAAAGAATCGCCGGCAATCCTTCAGGAATAGCGGCAACTGCCAATCCAATGACAGACAGCAGTAATTCGGATAATTCATAATCACGGAAGTAATAACCGAATGCAAAAACCAAAACGCCAATGGCTATAATGGCTATTGATACAGTTTTTCCAAATTGAGCGGTTTGTTTCAGAAGTGGCGTTGTAATACTTTCCACTTCACTCATCATTTGATTGATTTTTCCGATTTCCGTATCAGCGCCTACAGCTATGACAACACCAATTGCTGTTCCTGCGCTTACGGTTGTTCCCGAAAAAGCCATATTTAATCGGTCTCCGAGCATGGTGTCGGAAGAAAGTTTTTCCGGATTCTTTTCCGAAGGAACTGCTTCTCCGGTCAATGGAGATTCTTCTAATTTCAGATTGTCGGTTCGCAGCAAACGCAAATCAGCAGGAACTTTGTCTCCCGGACTTAACAAGACAATATCTCCAACCGTTAGTTGTGTTGTGTCTATTTCTTCTCGCATTCCGTCTCGAACGACTTGTGCTTTGAGAGATAATAGTTTCTGAATATCCGCCAACGCTTTTTCTGCTTTATTTTCCTGAATATAACCAATTACCGCATTAATTACAGTCACGATTAAGATAACAATTGTATCTGCGTAATGCTCCAAAAAAGCAGTTACAATTGCCGCAACAAAAAGGACATAAATCAAAATGTCATGAAAATGTTTGAAAAAGCGAATAAAGAAGCTTTGTCGCTTCTTTTCCGGTAATTTATTTTCGCCATATTCGGACAATCGTTTTTCAGCTTCTGATGTAGATAATCCTTTTTCGATGCTTGTTTTAAGCTTATCAAGAGTTTCATCGACACTTAGCGTGTACCATTTTTCTTTCATAAAAAAATTATTTATTATTCCTGAATTTATTTTTCTAACGTAATTACAACCAATAGAACACGGATTTTGTTTACCGTCTGTGTTCCATATTCTTTAATAAATTTTAGATTTTATAAGAACAAATAAAGTTAAAATAAGCTTATTCTCCAAACTGAAACGCTTCATATATAAATAAATTCACTCATTTTATTTGTTTTTTGACTATATTAAGAATCTCGTTCCTGTTATCACGACTAAAATTTGAAATTTACTGACCTTTAAACAAACGACAAATTATACATTTTCTAAATTCAAGTCCGATTGATTATATTCCATAGAACCTCTTTGTGTTTTTTTCAGATTCCAAAATTTCATAGCCTCTTTGCTTGTTTTATCAGGATTATCGGCTAAAAAGGCTCTCATATATTTATTGTATTCAAATTGAGGACTTATTTCCGTTTGATAATTCTTATCTTTTTTGCGTAAAGATAGTCGTTTCCATTCAGAAATCGCATCGGACAAAAATTTTCCTTCATTCGTTTTCATCCAATTCATAAAATCAACCGAAAAATGGAAATATTCGCCAATTTGTTTTTTGAAAAATGTTCTCACATTTTCTGTGTTTTTGTAATTATCCGTGATAATTGTATGTGGAAAAAGTTCTTCTTTATTCCAGTCAAATTTGGAAAAAGACTTCGATATTGAAGCCTTTTTCTTTGTTATTTTTCCTGTCTCAAGAAACTGAATAATACGCTGTTTTATTTCTATTTTACCACCTGAAATATCTATTCCTTGTGATTTGCAGAAAGTTGTTAGTTCTTTTTTCAGCCAATAAAAATCAATAAAATCTTGAACAGAAATGTTTGGATTTAATTCCGGTTTGTTTGTATTCATCTGTTTCTAAAATTGCCAATAGAACGCGGATAAAGCGGATTGAACGGATTACCGCGGATTTTATTTTACTATCCGCGACAATCCGTTCAATCCGCTTTATCCGCGTTCTATTGTTTTTTACAATTCTATTGTTTTTTGCACGCCAGATTGAGAAGGTTGTCCTCCACCAACAGAAATCTGTACTTTACCTTGCATTGGAATCGATTCTCCTAAAGGATTGACAATTGACAATTCTTTTTCAGTTAGTTCGAACTCAACTACTTGAGATTCGCCCGGTTGAAGATTAATTCTTTTGAAACCTTTCAACGACTGAATTGGAGTTACAAAATCGCGTGAATTATTTAAATATAACTGCACCACTTCATCTCCGGAACGCTCACCTGTATTTGTAACTGTTGCGCGAACTTTTACTGATTGATTTTCTGCTGAAACATCCAAAGATGCATATTCAAAAGTTGTATAGCTTAATCCGTATCCGAAAGGATAAACCGGAGTTCCTTTGAAATAGCGATAAGTACGATTTGCCATACTGTAATCTTCAAAATCAGGAAGGTCTTTGGCATTTTTATAAAATGTTACCGGCAAACGACCGGCTGGATTATAATCGCCAAAAAGAACATCTGCTGTCGCCAAACCGCCAGCTTGACCACCATACCAAGCATTTAGAATGGCTGATAGATTTTGAGATTCCCATTCCAAACCAATTGCACTTCCTGTCATCAAAACAAGAACAACCGGTTTTCCGGTTTGATGCAATGCTTTCAATAAATCTTTTTGAACAGCTGGTAAATCAATGGAAGTTCTGTCTCCTTTTTTGAAACCATCAATCACAACAGGCATTTCTTCGCCTTCAATTTTTGCAGAAATACCTCCGGCAAAAAGAATAACGTCAGCATCTTTTACTGATTCTGCAACTTGTTTTGGTGTCGTTTTCTTCAACGTTCCATAATCAAAAGTAATCTCTGCATTATCAAGATGTTGCACATAATAAATATCCAATTGATACTTTTTTCCTTCTTCCACATTTAGTGGGAAATAAGAATAAAGTTCGCTTGCGCTTTTTTGTTTCACGCCATCAACAAACAATTCTGCATGGTCATCAGCATGAAGCGAAAAGCAAACTTCGCCGGTCTTGTCCGAAGTGAAAGTTGTTGACCAATGTGCAGACATTCGACGTGTGATAATTCCATTATCTACATCTTGGCCATCTCCCCATTGATAATCTATTTTTTCTTCCACGCGAGATAAACCGGGCGCGCCTTCTCTATTTATGTTTTGATAGTAATCTACCTTGAATCCGGGTGTTCCATCAACAGTAAAAAGTTGCTTGTCATAAGCAGAAGTGAACACCAAATTATCCGTTAAATTAACTCCTTTTTCATAAACGATTTCAACTTCATTGCCCACTTTTCGTTTGATTCCTTCCAAGAAAGTAACGACTTCTGTTGGATATCCATAATAATTAGCCAATAATACACTTTCGTCATTCGCGTTCGGACCTACAACTGCGATTTTTTTGATTTTCTTTTTATCCAAAGGCAACAAATTATTTTCGTTTTTCAACAAAACAATCGATTGTTGCGCCATTTTCAAGGCATGTGCTTTATGCGCATCACATTCCAAAACGTCCAACGAAATTTTGGAATATGGTACACGGCTATCCGGGTCAAACATTCCTAAGCGAAAACGTATTTTGAACAATCTTTTCACAGAAATATCAATTTGTTCTTCTGTGATAAGACCTCTTTCTACTGCTTCGCTCAATGCGTTATAAGCTCCATTATGCGAACATTCGCAATCTGTTCCGCTCAACACTGCATCTGCTGCTGCGGACGCAGCATCCGGATGTGTTTTGTGGGTCTTGAAAAAGTTTTCAATTCCGCCACAATCTGAAGTAACATAACCATCAAAATTCCACTGGTTATACAAAATATCCGTCATCAAAATATTGCTACCACAACAAGGTTCCTCGAAAAAAGCATTGTAAGCACACATGACTGAACTTACTTTAGCGTCCACAATCAAATCTCTGAATGCCGGAAGATAAGTATCCCACAAATCAAAATCGCTCACTTCAGCGTTATATGTATGTCGATTCCATTCCGGTCCGCTGTGTACCGCGTAATGTTTTGCACAAGCAGAAGACTTTAGATAATTCGGGTCATCTCCCTGTAAACCTTTCACAAAAGCGCTACCAATCACACCTGTTAAAAATGGGTCTTCACCATACGTTTCTTGTCCTCTTCCCCATCTTGGGTCTCTGAAGATATTAATGTTTGGACTCCAATAGGTTAAGCCTAAAAAGATTCCTGTTTTTCCTTTTCGAGAAGAATCATGATAAATTGCTCTTCCTTCACTTGAGGCATAATCAGCCATTTTATGAATAGATTCGGCGTCCCAAGTGGCAGCCATTCCAATTGCTTGTGGAAAAGATGTTACTGGATAAGGACTACGGGCAACTCCATGCAAACATTCGTTCCACCAATTGTATGCAGGGATTCCCAAGCGTTCAATCGCAGGAGCATCGTTCATCATTTGCGAGATTTTCTCATCAAGCGTCAGTTGGCTAACCAAATCATCTACCCGTTCATCAATAGGTAAATCCGGGTTTTGAAATTTAAACGCAAACTTATCTGCACCGGATTTTGAGCAGGCAGATAAAATTATACACCCTGTTAAAACTAGAATTTTAAAAAAATTAAATACTTTCATTTGATTTATTTTAATAATTTAGAAATTTTTTACTTTTACTTCTCTTTAAGCAATTTCATGTTTTTCATGTGATAAACAATCACATTATTATCATAAAATTCTTTATGGCCAAATCCCCATTGTGTTCTACTTTTGGAATCTTTATATACGTACAAGCGACAATCTTCATCTTTTCCTAAACCTTTATATGGAGAAAATCTATAACTAACAATACCTCCAAGATTTGAATTAATAGCTTGTATCATTTCCTTTTTCTTCTGCTTTGCTCTGTTATTAGATGTTAATCCTTCACTTATCAAATATTGTACATATTCATTTATCATTTTAAGTACATTCGGTTTAATTAGTATCATGGATTCGGGATTAGTCTGTCTATTACTTCATCTAACATTTCTGAAAATTGTTCCAGCGTCACACAATCTTTTGATTCTTCTTCAAAACTTTTTTGTGGTTTCAAGGAAACAAATTCGTCACATACCGTTTGTGGAACATTTGTAAAATAATCCAATTCTTCTTCTGTAATAAATATTTCTCCCATTTTATATTCGTTTTAATATTATTTCATAAAAATCACCACAAAATATTCTAAAGTCACATCGGGTTAAAACCCGATGCTAATATATATTGTCCCTTTCGGGACACTTTCCGACCCTCTCAACCCCATTTTGTTACCGCGCTTCGCGAAGTCCCCTTCAGGGGATTTAGGGGTGATTTATTTCAATCTTGTATCCCAAATTTCTTTTATCGTTTCTTCCTGCGAAAAGCCAACAGGACATGCTGCACTTCGGGTATTTGCAAAATAAGAGCGATAGGATTCTCCGGCTTGCGGACCGTACATCATTCGAATGACGCACATCTGGAGATGACCATTCGGGTCATTTTCGCGAATCCAATCAAAAGCGTACCAAAGCCACTGATTGCGGTATTCTTCATCTTGCATCGCAAACCATGTAATATCGTCATATCCCCAAGTAAAATGATCATCCGGATTGGCAACTCCCGGATTGCCATTGGTTCCAAAATTATCAAATTCCACCAAATAAGGCATGCTTTCCGCTTCCCAGCCGCTTGGGGAGATTGCTCCCGGACTTTTTTGGTAAATTGCATCACTGTATCCAACTTCTAATATCCCTTTCATTGGCTCTCCGACTACTTCTTTGACACGAAGAGGAAATGAATTGAAGTCCAATAAACTAATACCATCTTTGACAAATCCTCCATCCGGAGTGTGTCCGTCTAAAAGAATATAGTGACGCCGAGCATTCGTTTTAGCATAATCGCGAATCTTTTGCAAAAAAGCCGCATAATCTGTTTTGTCCGGATCGTCGCCGCCAATCAATTTAACTTGTCCCAAATGAAAGGCTTCACAACCAATATCAATGTAAGATTTGGCTAAAAAATAATACCACAATTGTGTTTCCAAATTGTTAATCATCGGAACGCCGCCGCCCGAACGACCCCAGCGAATTTCGGCATTCGGATCCAATCGTTTTACCATTTCAGCACTACTGAAATTGCGTTCTTCTACCGGAAGATCAAAAGCTTCAAAAACCCAAGAAGGTATTGCCAAATTATTTACGTCTGCGCTAACATGTTCAAATAAACAAGCTTGAAATATAATTTCGGGATCAAATTCATGCATTTCATCAATCAATCGCTTCGCATAATCCAGAAACGCCGGATCGCCTAATTTACTTTCTTCGCTCCAACGATAAATGGATCGGCCAATAAATTTTGCTCCAATATTTTTCAACATCCGAATGTCATCAAGTCTAAATGGAAATAAATAACGCTCCGGAGCTCCCGGAACTAAAAAATATCCGGCTGTAACCGAACGATCTAAATAGTTTTCCAAGACTTCTCTTGAAATTGATCCATCGAAATAATAAGGAGATGTTTTTGAAAATTCAACGGCTTCTGTTTTTTCTGTATTACAACAACTTTGACAAATGAATGTCAAAAGAAACAATGCAACTAAAAACGGAAAGCGATTTTGTTTGTTAATCATAAGGGTATTATTTTTGAGTTTCTCTGCAAATTTAGCATTTCTTTTCTTTCTTATAAAGAAAAGTAACTACTTTTACATAATAAAATATACATAATTGTGAAGTTTCTAGCTTGTTTTTTGTTCATTATTCTCGCTTTTTGTTCTTGTAAAGAGGAATTTCAGCATTTTGAAACAGAAATAGAAGGAACAAAGTTAAAAATTACGTTGGAGCAATACAATGATTCATCTTATGCGCTTGTTTTAATGAAAAACGATCAATTTCATTCCAAATGGGAATTGGATTATCCGGTGTATCGTTTTGATTATGGGGATATTACCAAAGATGAAATTCCGGAAATTGCAGTAGGAGTAATAAAAACAACTCGTTTTGATCCGAATTTAGACAAACGACTTTTTATTTTTTATATAACTGACGATTTTTATATTCGACCTTTGTGGTTAGGTTCGAGAGTGGCTCAACCATTAGTCGATTTCCAAATAAAAAAGGAAAAAATTTACACGATTGAAAAAGAATTAAGTGGTAATTTTTTAGTCGCTGAATATGCTTGGAAAGGATTTGGATTAGAATTTAAACGATATATTGAACGAGAGCTAACTCTCTCTAAAGCAAAGAAATTATTAAAAAAAACTTAATACAATGAGACATCTACTTTTTTTATTTGGACTGTTTATTTTGCTCCTCTCCGGATGCACAAAGAATAAACAATCAGAAAATCAACAAGAAACCGGTGAAATAACTGCGGTAAGCGAAAATACCAATATTTTTCTCGGAACAAATTTCGATTTAAATCAAGACATAAGTAAATTATCGCTTCAGGAATTAAGGATACTACGAAATTATCCTTATGCGGCGCGAGGACTGTATTTTATGGAAGCCGATCTTCAGGCTTATTTTAAGGCCAATTGGGAAGGATACGAATCTCTTATTTATGAATTATGGGAACGCGATGAAATGCCTTTGGTACATAGCGAAATTACATTGTCGAAAGAAGAAGAAGCATTTGTTGAAAAAATTGACGCACGAATAGACGAATTGCAAAAATCAAATTTTATTACTGTTGGACAAAATCGACTTGGCAATATTGATAATATTGTTAATCTGTTTCAGTTCAAAGAATACGACCCGCTTTTTACCGAAAAATTGAGACAAAACAATTTTGTTATTACAACAAATGATAATATACAATTATTTCATCTGTATGAACAAAATGATTATCGTCAAATTCCCAGTTTTATAACAACGGATCTTTATTTGCAAGCTTTTCACATGTATTTTTCATATACACTCAAAAGTCTTGAGCAACAGAAGTTTATCCCGACTCTTACGCAATTATGTTTGGGTTTATATAATGAATGTATTCGCACGGCTAAAACAGAAACAGATGCGGAGATTAAAAATCTCGCCGAATATAATGCCTGTTTTTACGCAATTCCTTATTATTTTTTAACCGGAAAAAAATTAGAGATTCCGTCTATTTATCAAGAAGATTTTGCAAATGAAATTTCCAATATTAACGCTCTTGAAGATAATTTTTCTAATTTTTTGTCTTTTACAGAAGTCGATTTTCCATATAGTTTATTTAAACCGCGCGGACATTATACTCGAAAAGCGGAAATGGAATCTTATTTCAAAGCAATGATGTGGTTGCAAACGGCTCCTTTTTGTCGGGATAGCGAAGAGCAATTGAAACAAACTGTTTTTTCGGCGATTTTATTAAATAATACAGTCGAGAAAGAACCTTTGATTCATTTATATCAATCGATATACGAACCAATTGTGTTTTTAATCGGAGAAGCCGATAATTTATCGGTTTTAGATATTGCCAATTATTTGAAGGAAGAAAATATTAATTCCCTTCAAAAAGCCTTGCTTCCTGAAACACAATCGAAAGTGAATCAAATGCTTATTGAATTGAGCAAAACAAGAAATGTTATTAAGCCAAAAATAGAAGTCACTTGTTCGGACAAAATCAATTTTATGCCGCAACGTTATTTAATTGATAATGATGTGATGCAAAATTTGGTGGATATTACGCCCAATAGCAAACGGGCTTATCCCAAAGGATTGGATGTGTTTGCAGCTTTTGGTTCTCATCCGGCGCTTGATTTGCTGAATAATTTCCACAAAGAGAAAGAAAATTGGAATGCTTATCCCAATGAATTACGCAAGATGCAAGACAAATTTGCGAATTATAAAGGCTGGAATCATTCGGTATATAACAAGTGGATTGAAAGTTTGCTCGAACTTCAAAAAACGGACAAAAATTATCCTGAGTTTATGCAAACGAAAGCATGGGATTATAAAAATTTGAATACGTCTTTAGCTTCTTGGGCGGAATTGAAACACGATGCCATTTTATACGGAGAACAACCGATGTCTGCGGAATGCGGTGGTGGCGGCCCTCCCGCTCCTATTGTAAAAGGATATGTTGAGCCGAATTTGAATTTCTGGAAAAAAATGGCGGAAATGGTAAGTCTGACAAAAAATCTTCTGCTGAAACATAAATTACTGACAGATGATTTAAATGGAAAAACGGAGCAATTAGCCGAATATGTTGATTTTTTAATTCAAGTAACTCAAAAAGAGTTGGCTAAACAAGAATTAAACGAAAATGAGTATAGCACAATACAATATATGGGAAGCAGCATTGAATATTTCACATTATCGGTTATTGACCCTGATTTATACTTAGACAATTGGTCTTTGGTTGAAGGACCGGACAAATCAATTGCTGTTGTTGCAGATATTTACACGCGTAATGTTTCGGATTGCAATAAAAACGGTGTTTTACATGTTGCGAATGGAAATGCGAATAATATATACGTTGTTGTTGAAATCAATGGCTACTTATACCTTACTCGTGGAGCGACTTTTAGCTACTATGAATTTGTACAACCATTAGGCACGCGCTTGACTGACGAGGAATGGCAGCAAATGTTGGAAGATAAAAAAGCCCCTCCTACTCCAACTTGGATGAAAGATATTATCATCGAAAAAGAGCCTAAACTGGATGAACGTGTATTTTACAGTTCGGGTTGTTGAAACAGATATTCCACATATTCTCAATCTTTTTGCTTATCCTATTATTGGGTTCATGTAAAAAAGAAGAACAACTCCGGATTTCATTTACCGGAGATGTTCTTTTGGATCGCGGCGTAAGAAAAGAAATTGAAAGAAAAGGCATCGACTTTTTATTTAAAGACGTTGCGCCTATATTTCACGCATCTGATGCTGTTGTCATTAACTTAGAATGCCCTATCACAGATACAATTTCTCCGATTCACAAAAAATATATTTTCAGAGCAGACTCCGAATGGACATCTGCTCTTTCAAAAAATGGCGTAACACACGCAGCTTTAGCGAATAATCACTCAATGGATCAAGGTCGCCGAGGATTGGAAAGTACTTATTATCATTTAATAAATTCGGGAATTACGCCTTTAGGATATGGCGAGAATCAAACTTCAGCCTGTCAACCGACTCTTTTTTCCAAAAACGGGATTGAAGTTGCGCTATTTAATTCTGTCCTTCTTCCGTTGGAAAATTGGGTCTACTTGGAAGATAAACCCGGAGTGTGTCAGGCGACAATCGAAGATTTATGTTCTGAAATTCGACAATTGAAGATAAAGAATTCCGCTTGTTATGTTCTGGTTGTATTACATTGGGGTGTTGAATATCAACAAGAACCGACTCTGCAACAACGAAGGGAAGCGCGTCAATTGATTGATGCCGGAGCTGACGGAATAATTGGTCATCATCCGCACGTGATTCAAAAAGAGGAAATTTATAAGAATAAACCTATTTTTTATAGTTTGGGGAATTTTATTTTTGATCAAAGTACACCTTCAACGACAAAAAGTGTAATTGTCGAACTCGTTTTTGGCAAAAAAGATTTTACGTATGTAAAAAAAGAGGTGAAAATTGAAGCTTGTAAGCCAATAATCAAGGATTAAAATCTCTTATGTAACAAATTTCAGAATAGCTGAAAATCAATAAGCTATAAAAATATGGAGTTGTCTGTAAAAGGCCGAAGGACTTTAATGTTGATAACTCCGAGCTACGATTTTATGGTATGCGTAGAGACGCAAGCATTGCGTCTCTACGCCCAATCGCTTCGCTTCATTGGGAGTTAATCATATTTTGTACTGCGGACACCGAGCTTCGTCAAATATTATTTCATCGCTCTTCAATTCATAATTACATTCTGAATCGTTTTCCTAGTTCGTCTTCTGATATGATTGAAATAATTATTTTTCCATCGGGTGTGTAATTAGGAGACGATGACGAAAATAATTTTGCAATCAAAGACATCATTTCTTCGCCTGAAAGATTTTTTCCGTTAGGGATAGCTGCTTTTTTCGCCAAAGTAAGAGCCAATGACTCAACTATTTCCTCTTTTATTTCGCAACCGGTTTCAAGAACTTTATCCACCATATCTTGAAGGGTTTCGATTATATCTACATTCTCTAAACCAGCCGGAACTCCGTTTATCGAATAAGAATTACTTCCCAAATCAGCTAAATCAAAACCCATAAAAGCTAAATCATCCAAAACGCAAGGCAAAATCGTTGCTTCTTTTGGTGTAAAAGAAATTATTTCGGGGAAGATTAATTTTTGAGAAACACCCTGTTTTTGATTCATTCTTTGCAAATAATCATCAAAAAGAATGCGAATGTGCGCCCGGCGTTGGTCAATAATGGTTAAACCTGATTTCAATGAAGTAATCAAATAACGCCCTTTGTATTGCAATATGTTGGACGATGAATCGGCTGTCAAGTCCGTTTTTGCTTCTTCTACAAAAACATTTTCCGGCATTGTGATTTGAGTTTGGTCCGAGACATTTTTTTCATACAATTGCTCCCAATCAATTTTGGGTCGCTCATAGGATTTCGTTTCTTTGAATGGATTATAGTTTGACTGACTTTGAATTTGCGGAGAACTTACAGACGGTCTTCGTTCGTTATAAACAGGCATTTCAATCGCTCCTTCGCGGTCAAATTCCAAAGCCGGAACTGCAATCGCTTCTTTGACTGCAGAGGATATAACTTGAAAAAGTAATTGTTCATTTTCAAACTTAATTTCCGTTTTGGTTGGATGAATATTCACATCAATCGAAGAAGGGTCTATATTCATGTAAATAAAGTAATTCGGCTGATCGCCCGTTGGAATAAAAGGCTCAAAAGCCAAAGAGACTGCACGATGAAAGTAAGGATGACGCATATATCTTCCATTTACAAAGAAATATTGAGCGGCTCCTCTTTTTTTGCTGGAATCCGGTGCACCTATAAATCCGGAAATACTAATTAATGAAGTACTTACATTTACGGGTAACAAAATTTGTGAGATTTTTTTACCCATAATATTAATGATTCGCTGTTTTAAATTAGAAACCGGAAGAGAAATTATTTCATGGTCATTGTGCCAAAAAGAAAAAGAAATATGCGGATAAATAAAAGCTACTCGCTCAAATTCCGTCATAATATTTTTCAATTCTGTTTCATTCGATTTAAGAAATTTTCTTCTGGCTGGAATATTAAAAAAAAGATTTTTCACCGAAAAACTCGTTCCGGGATTAATTGCTACAGATTCTTGTTTTTCGATTTGAGACGCTGAAATCTGAATCAATGTGCCTACTTCGTCCTCTTTTCGCTGCGTTTTTAATTCGACCTGAGCAACAGCAGCAATCGAAGCAAGTGCTTCTCCTCGGAAACCCATTGTTTGCAAAAAGAACAAATCATGAGCGGTCTTGATTTTAGATGTTGCATGCCTTTCAAAAGACATTCGAGCATCCGTTTCCGACATTCCTTTTCCATTGTCAATGACTTGAATCAAAGAACGTCCGGCATCTTTTATAATTACTTTTATATTGTCTGCTCCTGCATCTACGGAATTTTCAACCAATTCTTTAACAACTGAAGCCGGACGTTGAATTACTTCTCCAGCCGCAATTTGATTTGCAATTGCATCGGGCAATAAATGGATTACATCACTCATATAATTTCGCTTATTTTTTAATATACAATATTACATCAAAAATGAATAATAGACAAACGCAAAAAAGAAAATGAAAACTAAAAACACAATCAGTGAAGCGAATATCGTCCGATATGAAAATTTCTTATTTCTCTTTTTCAAATGAGTTGTTCCTTTGATGAAATTTCCTTTAATGGACGATTTTTTCTCTTCTGTTAGACGAGATTGTAAAACTTCTTTTTCGGGATTGTAATAGATTGGTTTATGCTCAAATGAACGAGGCTTACGTGGATTATAAAAGAAGAAAAAACTCATTTTAACGATTAAGTCTCTGACGCCTTGGCGCAGGAACGTCTTCTGCTTTTATAACTGTTTTCGTAAAAATATCGTCTTTGCTTTTGGGTCGAAGATAATCGTAATTCACAAATTCTTTTAAGAATTTTGTTTCCGGAGAAAGATCCGGAATAGGAACCATTTCGGCAACCGGCGAAGGCCACAATAATATTTTTGCAAGTTTACGATTCTCTACATAAATAGTCATATAGGTACTCTCCGTTTTATTTCTTCCCAAAAATTCCGTTCCTTTATCTTCAATCGGATAATAAATTGATTCCGTATTTCCTTCAACGTCTATTTGAACCAATTCTCCTTCATTAAAGAAAGCGGTGAGATTTTTACCTTTTATTTGATTAAAATAAGTCGAATCCCTTTTTTCCATAGCAAAAGAGCGATCCAATACATTCACTCGTTCAAGTGTGCTGTCATTGAAAAGTATCTGAATGGTATCTCCTGTAATTTGATAACCCGTATTCCACAAAATAGGATTCCGGTAAAGATAGAGAGTCGAATCTTTTGTGTTAAATTGCAATGAATCACAAACGGCTTGCAAATCAACGCGATAAATTCGAACGCCATGAAAAGCTTTTATTTCACGTTCTTCGCCTATTGTTTGCATTTGAAGTGTGTCGGCATGAAGAAATAAGGAATCTTTTTGGGAATATTCAATAAATTGAGCCGAATCTGTTGCAAATGCAAAATCTTTCAGTTCATCGTAATAACCGTAATGGCCCATTAAAATTACTTTTCTCGTAGTATCATCAATGACCATATTGCTGAATGCTTCTCCAAATCCAATATCGCGATTGTAGAATAAAGTATCCGCTGTTATTCTTTTTGTTCCATCTTTCGTTACAACTGTGGAACGATCATAGAGTGTGGATCTTCCCGTTTCTGTGTGATACCAGCCATTCGTTGAATGAATTGTTCCGCTATCCGATTCGATTACTGTCGGACCTAAAATAGTTGCAATTCTATCAATTGTATTGTATTTAAGGGTATCTGACTTTAAAGTAAATTGAGGATTCAAAAGCGTTACGGAATCTTTGAATGTTGCAATTTTTGTATCCGGAGAATATTGTCCATAAATAGACGATAATTCATTCAGAGAATCAACCATTAGTCCTCCGTCAAAATAGTAACCGACATTAATATTTCTATCATAATTGAAGCTATCTGTAAAAAGAGTAATGTTATGATTTTCCATTCGCACATCATAACGCATCTTTGCCAAATTCAAATTACCTTCGTAAATAAGATAGTCTCCATAAATGAACAAAGTATCGCCTTGTTCGATCCGAACATTGCTAAAAGCTTCTAATGAATTATTTTCATTATACAAATAGGCGCTATCACAAAACATATAGGTGCTGTCGTGCCGAAAAACAACATTTCCCATTAAGATGTGAACATCCGGATTGTTATCTTTTTCGAATACAGTTGAATCGGCATATTCAGCATATACCCTTGTTACTCCTTGATTCGAAGAAGGAGTATTGCTCTGCATTCCTAAAAGCAAATTAGATGAAATGAAAAGCAAACAAAAAAGCCCTGTTTTGGATATTTTATTCTGCAAGCCAACCTTCCGTTTGAAAATCACAATTCTTCCAATTATCGTTAATGCGAATATAGGTGTCTTTTATTTTCTGTACAACCCATTTATCCAAAATTTCCTCGCGTTTTTCATCTTCAACCATTTCTTTCAAAGCTTGATAGTCTTCACTTAAACTCGCTTTGTGACCTTCAATTCTCGATTTTAGCTTGACAATTGCAACCACATCTTTTTGTTTCGAGTTAATCATTGTGAAAGGTTGAGAAACATCTCCAACTTGCATTCCATAAACGACTTTTCCAATTTCCGGTGGAAGTTCGGCCATCTCAAAACGAGAGGTTCCGATGTTTTCCGAATAATTTGTTCCTCTTCCGACATTTACTAGTAAGCCTTTGTTATTGCGAGTGTCTTTGTCATGGGACAAATAAGTTGCAGCTTCTTCAAAAGTGAATTTTTCACTAAAAATGTCACCGCGAATGGAATCTAATCTTACAGTTGCTTCTGCTAATTCCGATTCCGAAACTCTTGGTTTTAATAGAATATGACGAACATTAATACGGTCTCCTCGTTTTTCAATCAACTGAATAATGTGATATCCGTATTCTGTTTCTACAATACGCGAAACTCTTTTCGGGTCATTTAAGTCAAATGCTGCTGCTGCAAATTCAGGAACTAAAGTTCCTTTTCCAACAAAACCTAACTCTCCTCCCCTTCTTGCCGATTCTGTATCTTCAGAATACAAACGGGCTAAAGTGGAAAATTCTCTTTGTCCGGAAGTGGTTAACTCCGTATATTCCCTTAGTCTTCTTTTAACATCATCAATTTCTTCCAGAGCTATTGTAGGCTCTACTGTAATGATTTGCACCTCAACTGTAGTTGGTATAAAAGGCAAACTGTCTTCAGGAATCCGGTTGTAAAAAGCGCGCACATCCGCAGGTGTTACTTTAACATTACCAACTAATTTTTGCTGCATTGAACTAACCATGTATTGCTCTTTCATTGTCTGTCTCAGTTTGTCTCGAATAGCGGTTACTGATTGTTTCATGTATTCTTCCAGCTTTTCTTTTGATCCGACTTGATTAATCCAGTTATTAATACGCGCTTCAGCTTCTTGAAAAACCCGAGACTCAGAAACATCAACACTATCTAATTTTGCTTGATGTAAATATAATTTCTGAATCGCCATCTGTTCGGGGATAACACAATAAGGATCTCCGCTTATGCGCTGTCCTTCTACTTGCATTTCCAAGCGCATGTTTTCCACATCTGAACGAAGAATTGCATCATCTCCAATGATCCATATTACTTCATCAACAATATTGTCTTGAGCTTGTAATACGATTTGTCCTGCAAATGCAATGAGACACAATATAGAAAAGAAAATTTTCTTCATATTTTATTTAATTGTTTTTACTTTATTCTTTATAAAAGATTACTTGTCCGCTATTTAGCGCTTTATTATATAAATCTTCTTCTGTTTTTTTCAAAAACTCCATTTTCTTTTGATTTATCAATATTTCCCGAATTGCCGGTTTTGCATATTCAAAAGGAGCATTATCTTCTCTTGGGAATAAAAAATCGGTTATATAAAGAAAATAGTAATAATTATCATCTTTCTGTTCAATATGGCTATTTCGCCTTATTATATCCAGTTCATTTTTATAATCAACCGGCCAGTTATCCATTAATTCATAAAAGTCCACCCAATTTTCAACAAAATAATCATAGCTTACCGCATTTTGAACACTGTATTTTTCAATGTTATCGATCGAAGTTGGCACATTCGGCTTATACCATGTTTTTATTTTTTCAATTTCAGGCGCATCAATTGGAGTTTTAAGGAAAAAACCTTTGATTAAAGGCCTATCCAATTTGAATTTATCTTTATTTGTTTCAAAATACTCTAACAAAACATTATCGGTAATATCTCCGGATAATTTTTCATTTACCAACTGTTCTTGATACTGGTAAATGACCAACGATCTACGATAATTCTCAACCAATTGATCTATGTTTTTTTTATCTGCAATATTTTTATTTGCTACATCGTATAACAAATTATCTGTAATCCAAGTCCGAATATAATGTTCTGCCGCAAGCGTACTGTCTTCTGAATTAATAAAAAAAGGAAGACTTTCGTCTAACTCTTTTTGTGTTAAAATACGGTTGCCAGCTTGAGCTATGACATCAACAGCATTCGCTGCTTCCCTTTTACAGGAAACAGCGAACAAAGATACAACGACTAATGACAAAATTAGTCTCATAAAAAGTTAAAGTTTGTCATTTTATAGTATTAATAACGTCTTTATAAATAACTACTGGATATTTTTCATTCAGACTCTTCAGCCATTCTTTTTCAAGATGATCTTGATAATCTGTAATAACTAATCCTCTTACATCGGTGTAAACTTCCGGCATATTAGGCAGAAGTGTTCCCAACAAGAAAAAGTCTTGAAAAGCTTCCGGTCGCTCTGCTTTTCCCGTTTTGAAAATAACTTCATCTACAAACTTGTTTTGTCCTTTTGTAAATAAACCTTTTTCAATTCGCACATAAGAAACATCTCCTACTCTATAATTATCGAGTAAATATTTGACCGCATCATCGTGAGTCATTTTAGAGGTTTCTTTTCGCATTTTCTTTTTTGTCTTAGAATCTTTTGCAAGAATCACATACCCTTTCCAACGGGGTTCGCTCCAAGCATATTTTGCTTTATTTTTTTCAAAGTAATCAGCAAGTCCAAGCGTGTCATTTGAAGCTTTATCCCAAACTTCTTTATTGCTTACTTCAAAAAGAAGAATTCCATCGCGATATTCTTGCATTAAGTTTTTGAAATCAGGATGTTTACTTTCCAAGCTTTTATCTTCAATTTCCATTAGGTTTTGATGCAAAAATTGCTCAAATCTTTCGTTTAGGACTTCTGAGGATAAATTAAAATAGGATCTTGGGTTATTTTTCAAGTAAGCGATAAAATCGGCAATTGAAACAGAAGTATCGCCTAGTGAAAATAAGGTTTCTTTGTTATTTTCAAATTGAGCGATATACAAACTATCTGTTGGAGCTAAATTTTGAGTGGTTTTTAGCAGTAAATTATAGGAGTTTTCATTTAATGAATAACTGTTTTCCGCTTTTAATTTATCAATGCTCGGCTGATACAAGGCCATAAAGTTACCTGTACGCTCTATTTTTGTTTCTAATTGACCGCGCAAATCATCAAATGTAGCACCTGGTCTTTTGCCTAATAACTTAATGATGTGATAACCGAATTGCGTTTTAACGGGCTGACTTACTGATCCAATTTCGGTCATAGAAAAAACCATTTCATTAAACTCGGGAACCATTTGTCCAAATTGAAACCAAGACAAGTCTCCACCTCTTGCAGCGGAACCTTTATCTTCTGAATATTCTGTAGCTAATTCGCTGAATTCTGCACCTTCTTTCAGTTTTTGCTCTATTTCGTTCATTTTATTCAATGCATCGGATACCTGAATGATATCTGCGTCCGGTGGGCAAGTAATTAAAATATGTGATGCATTCACTTCTCCCGGATGAGGTTTTTTATTCTGTACTTTTATTAAGTAATATCCTTGATTTGTTCTAATCGGCATGGTTATTTTTCCTGCCGCAGTTGCAAATATTGGTTCTTCCAAAGATGGAGCAAGATTCAATCCCGAATACCAACCCAAGTATCCCGGGCGATCCGCTTGTTTTGCTCTTTCATCAAAAGAATATTCTTTTACTAAATTTTCAAAGTTTTGTCCTTTTACAGCTTTGTTTCGGATTTCAATTGCTTTTTTATAGGCTTCTAAAGTATCCGCGGGCAAAACATTAAAAGCTGCGCCTGCTTCCAATTGTGGGTAGGAAATAAAGATAGCACTTAATTCGGCTAATTCTTGAGTTCGATTAAAAGATTGCAGTAATAGCTCTTCATTGGTTACTAATTCGGTTAAATAGGGTTTCGCCAATTGAGTTCTGTATTCATTTAATTCTTTGTGAAAAACCGCAGTTGTATCTAATCCTTGTGCTTCTGCCTCTGCTACTCGTAGTTTGAAGTTTGTAAAAAGAGTTATATATTCTTCTAATGAACGCTTGTCAATAGCATCTTCATTGTTGTTTTTATTATAAATATACTCAAATTCAGATTTATAAATTTTGTTGCCATTCACAGTCATGACTACCGGATCTGAGGTTTGAGCGAAAATTGTAATTGTTGATAAAATTAATACTAAAACAAATAAACCCTTTTTCATATAATTATTCATTATTATTATCATATAACTTAGTTTTCAATATAGAAATATATTGGCTTTATAACAAACGCAAAGAGTTAGTAATTATTGCATAGATCATCGGATTATCTGTGATTGTACTAACTTCTCTTAAGTTAAATCCTCTCCTCCACCCCGTACAAGAAGAGGAAAGAAGGAGAGGTCTTATCTTAGTTAGCCTTTGTGTGAGCTATAGTTAGGGGCTTCTTGCGTGATCGCAACATCATGCGGATGACTTTCTGCCATACCTGCATTGGTAATTCTTGTGAATTTAGCTTCATGAAGTTGATCTATGCTTCCAGCTCCGCAATAACCCATTCCAGCTCTCAGTCCGCCAACCATTTGATAGATTACTTCAAATAGTGTTCCTTTGAATGGAACTCTGGCTGCAATTCCTTCCGGAACTAATTTTTTTACGTCGTCTTCTATATCTTGAAAATATCGATCTTTAGAACCTTTTTGCATTGCTTCTAAAGAGCCCATTCCTCTATATGATTTAAACTTTCGTCCATTGTAAAGGATTGTTTCTCCCGGTGATTCTTCGACTCCGGCTAATAGTGATCCCATCATAACGGAAGCTCCTCCGGCGGCTAAAGCTTTTACAATATCTCCGGAATAGCGTAGTCCTCCATCTGCGATGATAGGAACTCCAGTCCCTTTCAATGCTTTGGCTACTTCGTAAATAGCTGATAATTGTGGAACTCCCACTCCGGCAATTACGCGAGTTGTACAAATTGAACCCGGTCCGATACCCACTTTAACACCATCTGCTCCCGCTTCTGACAAAACTTTTGCCGCTTCTGCTGTTGCAATGTTACCAATTACAATGTCAATGCCTTGAAATCTTTTCTTTGCTTCCTTTAAAACATCAATAACTCCTTGTGAATGTCCGTGTGCTGTATCAATTACAATTGCATCTACTCCGGCTTCTACTAAAGCCGCAATACGGTCGTAAGTATCAGCGGTAACTCCCACTCCGGCAGCTACTCGAAGACGACCTTGTTTGTCTTTACAGGCAAAAGGTTTGTCTTTCGCTTTTGTAATATCTTTGTAAGTAAGTAAGCCGATTAATTTGTTATTTGCATCAACAACCGGAAGTTTTTCAATTTTATAATTTTGCAAAATATCCGCTGCGGCTTCCAAATCGGTTGACTGATTGGTTGTTACTAAATTTTCGGTTGTCATCACTTCATCAATCGAGCGATCTAAATCTCGTTGAAAACGTAAATCCCGATTGGTAACAATACCAACTAAATGGTTTTCGTCGTCCACCACAGGAATTCCACCGATTTTGTACTCGGCCATTAAAGCCAATGCATCAGCTACGACTTTACCTCTTTTAATACTTACTGGATTAGAAATCATTCCATTTTCCGCCCGTTTGACTGAACGTACCTGCTTGGCTTGTTCTTCGATACTCATGTTTTTGTGAATCACACCAATACCTCCTTCGCGAGCAATGGCAATTGCCAATTTCGCTTCAGTAACAGTATCCATAGCAGCGGAAACCATCGGAATGTTTAGTGTAATGTTTTTTGAAAACTTTGTCGAAAGATCAACGTTACGGGGTAAAATGTTTGAGTAAGCAGGGATTAACAAGACATCATCAAAAGTCAATCCGTCCATAACTACTTTGTCTGCAATAAATGACATATAAAGAAAAGCTTTAATTTTTTATTGCGTGCAAATGTACAGATTTTTTTCAGATATTGGGCAAAAATTGCAGGTAATTTTGAACAACAGTTCAAAATTGTGTAAAATAAAAAAGAGTTTGAAGGAAGGTCTATTATGCATCCAATAAACAGAGATTAATAATTGTTTTCTTTTACTCAAATGGATAAGCCACCAAGGTAATGTTGCACCAAAGATCATCTATCATAAAATGATCATCACAATAGGAAGCTAAAAGATAAAACTGTTTATTTTTTTCATCAACAATAAAGCAGTCATTGATTAAAGCCGGATGTCCTTTTAGTAAATATCGAGCTATGCGTTTTCCATTCCAATCATACTTCTCTACAATATTTGGAAAATTCGCCTCATAATCAACCGTTTTTGAAGACTGCTGTTTTCCTCCAACTCTCCTCCATGTTGCAACATTACTCTGAAATTCTGCAAGTGAATATCCCCAGTAGAGAACGTAAAAATGATTTTCTCCAGCAAATACCCCTTGATAATATAGCACATGCGGCTTCCGACAACCCATACAAATTCTGGTGTCAAATACATGATCATAGTAATGATCTCCATTTTTGAAATCAAGTATTCTGACTGTCTCTGTCTCCAAATCTATGATTTGAATGATATGATAATATTCATAGGCAAAGACTATTCGATTTTTAGAAGAATTTGCCACTAACCAGCCATTGCTTGGGTGCATTAGCAAATCATATATTTTTTGCTCCTGAATTGAATCCTCTATGATTGTTGCACAAATAATCGACGAGTCTCTAGTGTAAATAAAATCGTCTTCGCCAATAGATATCTTTTCTTTTTCATTTCTATAAATACTATGATATATCACTTGATCGCTTTTAAAAGAAAGAGAATCAACCTCTTTGGCAACAACAAAATTAAGGGAATCGCCCATTTCCAAAATCTTTTCTCCGGTCAGCTCTAAAAGCTCTTTACAAGACCACTTATCCTTGCAAAAAACGACTCCGCTATCTAAGGGGAACAACAGAGGCTCGTCCGCAACAATCTGATCGCCTTTCTTCTCATGAAAACTACACGAAACGACTAAAAACGAAACGACTAATATAATCAGTAAATTTCCTTTCATTATAGAATAGTGAATTATATCAGCAACGAAAATAATAAAAATTCATATTCCTAACAAACTTTCCCAATAATCACAAAAAAAAGTGCCCGATATAATTTAATTTATATCAGACACTTTTACTTGTTCTTTATGCTACAATTACTTCTTATTGTTTCATAATCTTTTGACTATATACTTTTTCTGCATCACTTAATTTCACCAAATAAGTTCCGGAAGGCAAACAAGAAATATCAATCTTATCATTTTGTTTGGTCTTTTGACCCACTTTTACTCCCGATAAATCAAATATTTCTACATCAAAGTCATTCATTCCCTTCACAAACAAAAGTTGATTGGTCGGATTAGGAAAAATAGAGATTGAGGATGAAGAATCTGAAGTGATATTTTTGATGCTAACATCCTCTCCTACTTCTGCAGCCTTGATATTCCAACCTTCAATCATTACTCGTGGAAATTCTCCTCCGGTATATTTTGAATCAAATTCTAAAGTAACTGTTTTTGTTTCGCCGGGCAACAAAGAAAAATAATTGTCGCTGTAATAAACCGGTAAAACTCTTTCGTCTGAAGATTTCTTTAATGTTTTCAGACGAATCATTAAAGCAACATCATTAGTCGGATTTGAAATTTGTACTGTACAGCCCGTTTGAGATTCCTTTTCAATAGCCGTTTTCAATCCTACTTTATTCATTTGAGATAAACTGCTGTAGGCTTGATATGTTTTTCCTCTCCAATAAAAGTTATCCGACAAAAGGATTCCTTTTTGTTTCAACACCAATTTAATAAAATGAACGGAAGAAATATCGCTTGGGAAAGACAATGTAAAACAGTCTTTCAATTCATCTTCTTGAAGTAAAGCGATTTCCAATGATTTTTCAGAAACAAATGTTCCATCCATATTGTATATGTAAGCCGTTACAGACAAATCGTTATGGCTTATTCCTGTGTTATTTGCGAGTTTGACTTTATTAGAATTATGTTCCCACAATACATGAAGTGGTTCGCCTGCTTTTTTACATCCATAATATCCGGCAGTTTGTTCTAAATAATAATCATAGGTTTGCCAAACGGTTGAAGGCCAAGCGGATTGACTCATCCACATCAAAATTCCATTTGCTTTAGCAGCGACAAATGATTCAAACATGGCTTTATGATTTTCCATATTTACCATTTGTGCTTGAATACAAAAGTCTTCTAGACTATTGGGTATTCCATATTTACGAACAGCGGTTGTGTAGGCTACAGCTCCTTGTGCGCTATTACAATAATCGTGAATCCCCCACATTTCATTGATTGGCCAATATTTATCTTCCGGCAACATCGCTTTCATACTTTCTACTGAAGGAACATTTGGCATTCCTATTTCACTGTGAATTTTACGGTTATTTCTATCTTGGAAATACCATTTGGGGTCTCGCACAGCATAAGGTCCCCAACCGCTTACTAATTGGTCGGCCGAATGTGGAACGTATATTCTTGTTCCGTCCAAAGCGTCTACGGCATTTTGCAAAGCGGCATTGAGTGTTGGAGGAGGAGTGCCTTCATTTCTTCCGCAATATAACGCAACGGAAGGATGATTGCGAACCCATTTGATTTTGTCTTTTGCATTTTCCATGAACATGGCTTCATCATTTGGATTCGGACCGTCGCCCGGATTTGCCAACCAGAAATCATCCCAAATCAATATTCCGTATTTATCACAAGCTTTGTAAAAATATTTACTACCTGTCATTCCAACCCAGTTTCTAATCATTGTAAAATTCGCTTCTTTATGCAAACGTACGCGAATATCGTAACCTTCTTCATCTAAACGAAGTTGGCCTTCACTCAAGCCCCAGTTTCCTCCGCGAAGGAAAATTCGTTTTCCATTTACAAAAACAGTTAATATGTTTCCGGCTGTTGATGTTGTAACTTCACGAATACCGAATGGTATTTCTTTGGTTTCCGATACGACTCCTTCGACTTCGAAACTTAAGGATAAATCATACATAAATTGCTCGCCGTATCCGTTCGGCCACCAAAGTTGCGGATTGTTTATCGTCAATTGAGAAAGTGTATTTTTATCCAAAGTAACTGTTTTTGCTTCTGATGCATTTAGACTTACGCTTTGAGAAAACGTTATATTTCCCGGATTGATTGTTCCTTTTAATACACCATTTACAGCAGCATTTTTATGATTTTTAAGGTCAACAACCAAACTTAAATCTGCTGAAGTTGTTTCCGGCAAAGGCAATTTTGAAATTACAAACGGATTTTCGATTGTTACATCTCCGGATGCAGATAAAAAGACTTCATCATGAATACCTGTATTTCTTCCTCTTATCGTTGGCAACCAATCCCATCCGACACTCGCATGAATGGTTGGGTTGTCCGCTCCTAGCGCACCACCATTCGGGCCTGCATCTGCCGATGATTGAAGTGTTACCGCTCCCGGAGTATCATTTTTGTGGATAAATACCGCTAAATAGGCTGTTTCTCCCGGAGTTACTAAAGAAGTAACATCAAATTTTCCACGTATAAAAGCTCCATCTATACGACCTATTTTTTGACCGTTGACGTAAATATCTGCTTTCCAGTTAATTCCGTCAAAGTTTAAGAACACTCTTTTTCCTGTATATGTTGTTGGAATAACAAACGAATTTCGATACCAAAAATCGGTTGTGAAAAAAGCATCCGAAATTTGAAGTTGTTGGTCTCCGAAGTTCGGGTCTGGAATCGCTCCGTTGTTCAAATAGCTGGTAAGTACTGTTCCCGGAACAGTCGCAATAATCCATTGTTTATCGTCAAATGCAGCTTGAGAAATTTGTTCTCCCGAGCCGGTTATGTAACTTGCTCGTTGAAGTTTCCAATTACCTCCCGACAAGAATTGTGTGCCATCCGGCAATATTCCGGGAAGCGGAGAAGGAACAATTTCTTTATCTCCTGTTCCATAAATTTCGAATTCTTTCAATGAATAATTATTGCCAAAACCACATTCGGTTGCATTCATCCGAACATATCTTGCCGAAGTGGAAATAGTTATATCATCTGTTCCTCCATCGCCTGAAGTAACAGAATGAATTGATTGCCAATTCTTTGCATCATTCGATATTTCTATAGAATAAGCTTTTGCATATCCTTCGCCCCAATGTAATTTTATATTGTTGATTGTACATATTGTTCCTAAATCAACATATACCCACTGGTTTCCGGCTGTTTTACTAATCCATTCGCTCGAAAATTTTATTTCTTCAATTCGGCTAGCATCGCCTTCATATAATCCAAATTCAGAAAATTGCAAACGACTGTCGCCACCATTTTCCGTAACATTCAATCGATATATTTTATATGCAACATTATTGGTAATCGGAAATGTCTTTGTTTGTTTTCTTTCCGAAAAAGTAATATTTGATTGAGTGTCTAAAGTAACCCAATTTTCGCCATCATTTGAAGCCAATAAAGTCCAGCTTTTAGGGTCGCGTGAAGCTTCATCGTTTGCAGATGCAAGTGTGTATTTATCAATTGCATACGCTTTGTCTTGACTAAAGGCGTATTGAATCCAACAAGTTTGATGAAAAGTTAAGAATTTAGTTTCAACTGTTCCATCGAAAGCCATTTCTTTCGCTTCTCCAGACGGAGAGTCTGCGTATTGACACGAAATTATGGCTGTTTGATAAGTAACAAAATCGCCATCTGTGACCAAATGTCCTGTATTGTCGTAATTGACAGCGCTTGAGTGATAGGCTGCTTTATTTAATGCTATATTTTTATCTGCTGCATTCATATTCAGAATACAACAAAAAGCAAAAAGCAAAAAGCACTGAATAAATAATAGTTTTTTGTTCATTATTCTATTTATTTTTTAAATTATCAATGTTTTATAAATTTCTTTGAAAACGTTTTTTCTCCAGATGTACATTGTACAATATAGCTTCCTTCTTCCAATGAGGAAATATCCAATGAATCTTTTACTTTTGAAAATTGAAGGACTTTTTTCCCTCTTAAGTCAAAAATTTGCACATCTAAATCGGTTAAGGAAGTTTTTACGTTAAGAACTTTATTTGCCGGATTTGGATATAACTCAAGAGTCGAATCATTTATCGTTTCTACAATTCCAACATCTTCGTAATCCGTTCCATATACTTCAAATTCCCACAATGAAAAACCATAAGCGGTTGCCCTTGCAACTCCCTGCATTCTAACACATTGAGCAACTGCGGTTAATGGAATCGATTCGATACCGCCTTTTCCGTTTTCTTGAAGGAATACATCCTTCCAAGTTTCGGCATCATCTGAGATTTGTATCTTATATGACTTTCCATAAGCAGCTTCCCAATTCAGTTTTACCTCAATAATGCTTTTTTTTTTACCCAAATCAACATAAATCCACTCATTGTTTGTATAGGCGGATGACCAACGAGTTCCGGTGTTTCCATCGACTGCATTTTCCGGAGGACAATTATCTGCAATAGAAGATGATTTTACGGTTTTTCCTTCAGCTAAATTTTTTGGAATGTCATTCACAACCATCGTTATTTCTACTTTTTCTCCCGCTTTGAAAGAAATAACTCGACCATCATTTCCTAATTCTGCAGAAGGATTTATAGCGCCATTTCCAGAAATAGAAACAATTCCTCTTCTTTGAATCAAAGTAATGTCCTGGTCAATATCAGAAATGATACTGCATTTTATGGTTCGAGTATCCAAATTCCATTCTAAGTTTTCGATTGTCGCTCTATTTCTCGTTTTTAATCCCGAAATGGAACCGGTTATCAATGAGTGAGGAATCGCCGGTAATAATTCAATTACATTATCTTTAGAATTAACCAACATTTCCATCATGATTGCCGGCAAGGAGTTACAAACATCGGTACAAAACACATTAAAATCTTTATAGTGAGCTGTTGCTAAACTCGGAAAATAAAAATCCTCTTTCAAAAGTCTCAATATTTTACCATTTACCGATTGAGCGTCATTTAAATTCGCTGCATTTAAAGCTGCATGCAAAATTCCGTGTCCTGCACCTTCATAGCTGTGTCCGTCTTTCTTGTTTAGTGCAATTTTCGCTGCGGTGTACAATTCCGGTGTTTTTTCCTTTGAAATTTCATTCAAAGGCCAAACGGGAAGCAAATGGCTGGAATGTCTATGTCCGTATCCATCACTATTTTGAAGACTTGGCCATGACCATTCGCTGATTGCGCCATCGTTGTTAATTAAATAAGGAGGCAAAGCTTCTAAAATAGCCGTCCAACGTTCTACGCCTTCTCCCGGACCTTGCTCTTCGTTAAACATATTGCATAATTCAATTAGGTTTTCCAAAGAAAATTTAGCTCCTGCAATATCGAATGTTGAATTATTTATCAAAGAGAAACTTAATCCGCTGGGTTGCGATTCCGGTGAAATTGAACCTGCAAAAATATATTTTCCATTGGCATCTTTTTCTACTAAAAAGTCTTCGTAGAAAGGACCCATTTCTTTCATTAGAGGAAATAGACGATTTTTCAGAAATTCCTTATCTCCGGTAATCAAGTAATGTTCCCAAAACGGATACAATAACCAACCCATTTCTCCGGTTACGTATTGATAAGGGTAATAATAACTTAGAGCGGAAATCAAGCCATTTAATCCTGCAGTGTTTCCTCCGCCTAACATTCCACGAGTGCCTAGTAGTTTTGTTGCGTTAGTTTTGAAACCGTCGCTTAATCTTTCGATTAACGTAAAATATCCTTCCATCGCTTCTGGCATATTTCCAATGTTTCCACTTGCTATTTGCAAATTAACATTTGCATCCAAATGGTAATAGCCGCTCCAACCAACGTTGCTATCGCCCGTCCAAATTCCTAACAAATCCGGAGCTGCGTAATCGCTACTGGAAGACAAGTACAAATATCTTCCCGAATCAAATATTCTTTCCCACAAAGCTAGAACAGCAGTTGTTTCCGTTTTTTGTTTAGCAAGTAAAGCTTCGTTTGTCAAAGCGCGGTCGGCAGCCGATGCGCCCAAATCTAAATTTACTCTATCGAATATCGCTTGATGTGTTTCTTTTTGTCCGGCTAATAGTTGCTCATATCCTGTTTGAAGTAAATTTAAATCCGCTTGTAATGTTTTTTTATTCCATTCCGTTTCGCAATCGCCATAATATCTTTCTGTTCGAGTTAAAAGCGTAACATAAGTTGCATTTGTAATAACCAATTTATCTCCATTCATCGTTTTTTCTCCGTCAGTAGCAATTCTGCTTACTCCTTCATATCCCGCTCCATTTGTGTTCGCAGCGTATTTTACTCGAAGATTTAAGAAATCAATATCTGAATTATTGATTGTGGTTGTTCCGGTTAAATTCATACTTGCATTGATACCCAAAAGGATAGAGCAATTCAATTTTCCATTGCTTGGAGCAGTCAAATATTGAACAATCACATTATCTTTTCGGGAAACAAAGGTTTTTCTTTCCCAATCTCCCCGATTGTCAGTCCACTTAACCGTAATTTCTCCCGTTCTGAAATCACATTCTCTTAGATAATTAGCAATTTCGCCATCCTTGTCAATTGAAATCAACATTTCAAAACCCGGATGCTTATTACCTTCTCCCCCATCTTGCCAACCGTGAACAGCATTTGCTAAATCGTTGGCCGCTTTCCAGTTTTCAGCCACACAATAATCTCTGATTTTTTTCAAATTCTCTGCGCTTACTTGGTTAAAAGAACGCTCTCTTGATGCAGCCATAAAGAATTTGCGGTCGTTGTAAATAACCGTTTCTTCAAGAGGATTTCCAAAGACAATCACTCCCATTTTTCCATTTCCGGCAAAAAAACCATTTGCCCAATCTTTGTACTGTTTAGGATAGTTATCTGAAATACTTTTTCTCTGTTCAATCTCATTTGCATAACTATTTGTAAAAAGATTGAAAAGAAGTAGAATTCCCACTAATCTAAAAATTGCATGTTTTTTCATTATTTATTATTTTAAGTTTAAAGAATGAACAAAGAAACAATTTCAGGATTAATATGCCGATTAAAAATAGATTAATAATTAGATTAATATTACGGTTAATGCATTAATTTTTACTGATTAGCTTCAAGAACAGTATATAAAATGCAAATTGGTATATTTCAGAAAATATTTATTATTTTTGCTTGGTTTTAATTTCTAAAAAGCACTATTTTTGAAAAGAGTATTTTCCATATTATTACTCAGCTTATCCGTAATATTCATAACACATTCGCAAGCAATAGACTATGGATTGTTTATAAAATCATATCCCTATGAAGATTTGGAAAAAACATCTTTAATTTTAGAAAATAATAAACCCTTAAAACTTTACAAAAAGACAACACTCTCCTTCGATATGCTTCTTCGTAAAGAGAATGCATTTGGAATGGTTTTCCGGATTATCACTAAAAACCGCGAAAATATTGACTTTTCAATATCTATTAATAAGGAAGAACAACGTTTTCCTATGCTCATAATTAATGAATCGCTAAATGTTTTACCGAAGGAGGTTAAATATGACGAATGGCTTCCGGCGAGCATCACATTTGATTCGCAAAAAAATGAAATATTTTTCACATACAATAACGACTCTATTACATTACCTTATAATGTTTCCAAAATAAAATCTGTTCAAATTGCATTCGGATTATGCCCTATCTACGATTATTCCATTTATGATATCGCATCTGTTAATCTAAAGAATATAAAAATCTTTAATGGTGAAAAATTAGAACGTTATTGGAAATTAGAAAATTACAATAACAACCTTAGTTTTGATTCAATAAAAAACATTCCTGCAATTGCACATAATCCTCAATGGATTATTGATGATTATTCCTCATGGGAAAAAGTTTATTCAAAAAAAATAGAAGCTCAATCGTTATTTGCTTACAATTCAAGCAAAAACAAACTATATATGGTACCTTTCAATCAAAATGAAATTATTATTTTTGATACTAAAGAAAACCAAGAAACCCGAATCAAAACAAAAAATAGTTATACTCAGTCAACTGAATCAAATCGATTGGTTTATGATGAACTTAAAGATGAATTGATTATCTATAACTTGGAGGAAAAAGTACTCTGCAAACTTTCATTCGAAGATTTGACTTGGAAAACAATCCAAAATACTGCTTTCGCCGAAAGTTTTGGCTATTGGGACAGTTCACGATTTTATTCAGCAATCGATTCAACCTTATATTCATTCGGTGGATATGGATACTACAAATTCAATAACGAGCTGGTTTATTTGAACATACATAGCAATTCCGTGCAAAAAGCTATTTTAAACCAAATTTCGCCCCGGTATTTTTCGTCAACAACAAAATCAGATAATTTGCTTTATATATTCGGAGGCAAAGGGAGCAACACCGGACTTCAAGAAATATCACCTCAATTCTATTATGATTTATATTCCATTGATGTTACAAATCAAAATGTCACAAAATTGCTTGAATTGAAAGATATAAAAGAGAATTTTTTCCCCGGAGAAAATATGATTTATGACAAAAATGAAAATTGTTTTTACATCATTACCGACATCAACAATTTGACACTTATTCGATTAGACAAAGAAAGTGCTAATTATGAACAAGTTTCGCTTCCGATGCAAGAAATGATTCCGGAAACAACTATCTATCGAAATTTATATTTATCCAAAGAACAAAAAAAGTTTTATGCGCTAACAAGTACCGGCGCGACAAACAACTTTTTCGAAATAAATATCCACTCTCTCAATTATCCTATTGTTCCATTAAACAGAGAAAAAAATATCAAAACAGAAAATAATTCTATCCTGCCAATAGGAATCATTATTTTAGCTATCTGTCTTGTATTCGTTTTATTTCTTTTCTTCAAAAGAAAATCAACACAAAATTTAAGTAAAAAATCAACTCTTTTTTTTAAGAAAAGGACAGAAATAACACAGAATTACTATGATTTTTCCAAGCAATCGATTTGTTTTTTAGGTGGATTTTCCATTACAGACAAAAATGGAGAAAACATTACCAAACAATTTTCTCCGATGTTGAAAAATCTATTGTTGTTATTACTTCTTTACAAGCAACAAAATAAAGACGGAATTCCGGATAAAAAATTAGTCCAAGCTTTATGGCCGGATAAAAGTCCCGAATCAGCGAAAAACAATAAAAATGTATATATCAGCAAACTTCGTTCGGCATTAGAAAGTGTCGGTAAAATTGAGATTATCAATGAAAATACTTCTTGGATAATAAATTGGGATACCGAGGTAAATTGTGATTATATTGAAACCTTAAATTTGTTTTCTCTGATTAAGGAACATAATTTTAGTAATAATGAAGAAATAATCAAACTCCTCGAACTTCTGGAAAGAGGAGCTCTCCTGCCTAATAATGAAATGGAATGGGTAGACAGTTTCAAGAGCGATTTTTCCAATCAAATCATTGATATATTAACTGAGTTATCGCAAAATATCGAATATGTATCCAATGATGCTGTTAAATTAAAAATTGCAGAAATCCTCTTTCTTCATGACTATTTGAACGAAGAAGCTCTTCATCTAAAATGTTCTGTATTTATCAATTACGGCAAGAAAGGCATTGCCAAAAACATCTATGAGACCTTTTGCAAAGAGTATCTTTCTTTACTCGGAGTAAAATACAACTGGTCGTTTTCAGATGTAATCAATCGGAAAAATTTCACTTAAAAACAAAACTTACCTATCGGTAAGTTACCACTTGGTAAGTTACCAAATAGTAAGTTGTCATTTGGGGAAATTTCAGTCAAAAATAAAACTTACCAATCGGTAAGTTACCATTTGGTAAGTTACCATTTGGTAAGCTCAATTATTCTACCTATATTTGCTTCGTAAAACGCAATTAGTGAGAATCATGAAAAATCCTTTTCTTTTCGGAAAAATGGTAGAAGGCATTTGTTTCACAGACAGAGAAAATGAGACCAAACGTCTCATTGCCAACTTCAACAATAGTATTAATACTATATTGATATCTCCACGCCGCTGGGGAAAATCATCATTAGTAAAGAAAGCCGGAAGTTTATCGCAGGAACTTGGGATAAAGGTTGTGTATTTAGATGCCTTTGCCATGCGAACTGAATTGGATTTTTATCAGGAATTCACACAAGCGGTTGTGAAAGCTTGTTCTTCCAAATGGGAAGATTGGGTTGACTTATTAAAACAATCGTTCAAACAAATTGTTCCGCAAATCTCTATGGGAACAGACCCGACAACTACGTTTACGGTTGGATTCAATTGGTCAGAAGTAGAAAAAAGTGCCCATGAAATACTTGACCTTCCAGAAAAAATAGCTCAATCAAAACACATTAAAATTGCTGTTTGCATTGATGAATTTCAAAACATTTCATCCTTTCATCAACCACTTGCTTTTCAAAAACAATTAAGAAGTGTTTGGCAAAAACATCAATCCGTAAGTTATTGCCTTTATGGAAGTAAGTTTCACATGATGCAGGAGCTTTTTGAACGTCAATCAATGCCTTTCTTCCGGTTTGGCGATTTGATTCACTTAGATAAAATTTCGGAAAAAGATTGGTTTACTTATATTAATCAGCAATTTCAGGATACCGGAAAAGAAATAGAGCCGTCTATCGTTTATGATATTATCAAGGGTGTAAATCGTCATTCTTATTACGTTCAGCAGCTTTCTCATTTAATCTGGGAAAGAACGAACGCATCAGTAACTGCTGACATTTTTGATGATGCTTTAGAAGATATGCTCAATCAAAATTCAATGCTTTATCAACGAGATACGGAAGATTTGAGCACTACACAACTCAACTTTCTGAAAGCAATCGCGTCAGGAGAAACAACCAATCTGAGCAGTACTTCAATTATGAACAAATATTCTTTGGGTACATCTGCTAATGTAACTAAGATAAAAAAGCAACTTTTGAAAAAGGAAATTATAGATATTCGAAAGAAAGAAGTTTCTTTTATTGATCCGGTGTATGCCCTTTGGTTTAAGAGAGAGATTTTAGCGCAATTTGCGAATAATCATTTGTAAAATGGAACGCGGATGAAACGGATTGAGCGGATTATCACGGATAAAAAAATCCGCTACAATCCGCTCAATTCACGTTTTATTTTAATTATCAAAGAAATTAATTTGCCATTTCAGAAAGGAATTTAATACGAACCAAACGAATTTCTTCTTCGGTGTAATCATTTCCAAGTTCATCAATAGCAGCTTCTAATCCATCTGTTTCTGACTCTTTGAAATAAAGATAAATATCGTCAATGTGATCTTCATCCATTATTTCATTGAGGAAATAATCAATCGTTATTTTTGTTCCTGAATAAACAATAGCCTCTATTTCATCCAATAATTCGCTGAACTCAAGTCCTTTTGTCAAAGCAATATCATCTAAAGCAACTTTGCGATCAATGCTTTGAACAATGAAAACTTTTAATTTCGACTTGTTGGCAACAGTACGAACACGCAAATCTTCCGGTCGTTCTATTTCGTTTTCAGTAACATGGCGCTTGATTAATTCAATAAATTCTTGTCCGTATCGCTTCGCCTTACCAGCGCCGACTCCCGGAATATTTTGCAATTCGTCAATTGTGACCGGATAAGTAGTTGCCATTGCTTCCAATGAAGGATCTTGGAAAATCACATAAGGAGGAACTTCTAATTTTTTAGAAAGTTTTTTCCTTAAATCCTTCATGATAGAATATAAAATCGGATCAACAGCACAAGAAGCTCCACCTCGAACAGGAGTTTCTTCTACGCTATCATCTTCTTCAAAATCATTGTCTTTGGTAATTTTAAAAGAAGTTGGTTTTTTTAAGTATTTTTTTCCTGCAGCAGTCAGTTTCAATAGTCCGTAATTCTCAATATCTTTATCAAGAAATCCAGCTATCATTGCCTGACGGATAACCGCATTCCACGTTTTTTCATCTTCATCTTTGCCGGTTCCGAAAACATCCAATTCATCATGTTCATAAGAAATTATTTCCGATGTTTTCTTACCGTGTAAGATATTAATTACATGATCTGCTTTGAACTTATCTTTTAATGTTTCAACGGTTTCCAAAACCGAAATAAGTAATTCTTTTGCTTCCACTTGCGTTTTAGGATTTAAACAATTATCACAATTTCCACAGTTTTCTTCAGGATGTTCTTCGCCAAAGTAATGTAACAATACTTTTCTACGACAAACTGAGGTTTCTGCATATGCTTTCGTTTCTTCAAGCAATTGTTTTCCTATTTCTTGTTCCGAAATAGGTTTTCCTTGCATGAATTTTTCCAATTTTTGTAAATCTTTATTTATATAAAAAACTATACATTTTCCTTCTCCCCCATCTCTCCCAGCGCGTCCTGTTTCTTGATAATAACCTTCCAAACTTTTAGGTATATCGTAATGAATAACATAGCGAACATCCGGTTTATCAATTCCCATTCCGAATGCAATAGTAGCCACAATAACGTCTACTTTTTCCATTAGAAATTTATCTTGATTTTCAGAACGTGTTTGAGAATCCATTCCTGCATGATATGCCAGAGCATTTATGCCGTTCGCTTTCAATATTTCAGTAAAATCCTCTACTTTTTTTCTTGAAAGACAATAAATAATGCCGGATTTTCCGGTATGACCTTTAATAAACTTTACGATTTCTTTATCAACATTCTGATTTTTTTGTCGTACTTCATAATATAAGTTTGCCCTATTAAATGATGATTTGAAGACAACTGCTTCCATCATTCCCAGATTTTTCTGGATATCATGTTGTACCTTAGGTGTCGCTGTAGCCGTGAGTGCCATAAGGGGACGGCGAGAAATTTCATTAATAATCGGGCGAATCCGTCTGTATTCAGGACGAAAATCATGTCCCCATTCCGAAATACAGTGCGCTTCATCTACCGCATAAAATGAAATAGATATCTGACGTAAAAAATCAATATTTTCCTCCTTAGTCAAAGATTCAGGAGCAACATATAACAATTTTGTTTTCCCTTGCTTTATATCCTCTTTTACCTGATCGATTGCAGCTTTATTCAATGATGAATTAATAAAATGAGCAATGCCATTATCTTCGCTGAAATTGCGCATTGCATCCACTTGATTTTTCATCAAAGCGATGAGAGGTGATATAATGACAGCCGTTCCGTCCAATAAAAGTGCAGGCAATTGATAACATAATGATTTTCCACCTCCGGTGGGCATCAGAACAAAAGTATCTTTTTCATCCAAAACATTCTGAATAACAGCTTCTTGATTCCCTTTAAAGGTATCAAAGCCAAAATGTTTTTTCAATTCTCCCGTCAAAAAATCCTTTTTTACCATGTTTCTAGTGTAAAATTCTTCGTCATAAACAAAGATAGATTATTGTACTGAAATAATACAACAATTTAAGAAGTTTTTTTCAAAAAATATCACTCGGCTTTCATGTGCTGATATTCCACTTTTTCAATCTTTTCTTTGGCATATTCCAATGTAACATGGAATTTTTTCAATCCGGAAGAAGGAAGCTCGAACATCGCATCAATCATAATATCTTCTGTGATTGATCGTAGTCCTCTAGCTCCTAATTTAAATTCTATCGCTTTATCAACAATATATTCAAATACTTCTTCATCAAAATGGAGTTTTACAGAATCCATTTCAAACATTTTTATATATTGTTTAATGATCGAATTTTTAGGCTCTGTCAAAATATTTCGCAGAGTTGTACGATCTAACGGATTTAGATAAGTTAGGATTGGAAGACGTCCGATTATTTCCGGAATTAAACCAAAAGATTTCAAATCTTGGGGAGCAATGTATTGCAACAGATTATTTCTGTCAATTTGTTTGTTTTTGCTGCTCGCCGTGTAACCTACAACCTGTGTATTTAAGCGTTGTGCTATTTTTCGTTCAATTCCATCAAAAGCTCCTCCGCAAATGAACAAAATATCTTTTGTATTTACGGCAATCATTTTTTGATCCGGATGTTTTCGACCTCCTTGTGGCGGCACGTTTACGATAGAACCTTCCAATAGTTTCAATAAACCTTGCTGAACACCTTCTCCGCTTACGTCTCTTGTAATAGAGGGATTATCTCCTTTTTTGGCAATTTTATCTATTTCGTCAATAAAAACAATTCCTTTTTCAGCCTCAGCAACATTGTATTCTGCGACTTGAAGCAAACGTGTTAAAAGACTTTCAACATCTTCTCCAACATATCCGGCTTCGGTCAAAACGGTTGCATCAACAATGGTAAAAGGGACTTTCAATAAACGAGCGATTGTTTTAGCCATCAGCGTTTTCCCGGTTCCGGTAGAACCCACCATGACAATATTGGATTTTTCAATCTCAACATCATCATCTGTTTTGTCCTGCATCAATCGTTTGTAATGATTATAAACAGAAACAGCCAAATAACGCTTTGCATCATCCTGACCAATTACGTATTGATCTAGAAATGTTTTAATTTCTTTGGGCTTGGGAAGTTCTTCTTTAGAAACGGTAAAAGTATTTGCTTTTTTATTTTTACTGTATGTTTCTTTGATAATTTCATGAGCTCGTTCTGCACAATCTGCGCAAATAAAACCGCTCATTCCCGTAAGGAGTAAACCAACTTCCGTTTCCGGACGACCACAAAAACTACATTTTTGGTGAGAAGATTTCGCCATATTTTATTGTTAAATAATAATTAAATATAATCAAAACACCCCTAAATCCCCTAAAGGGGACTTCGCAAAGCGCGGTAATATGCGTCAGCGAAAGCCCCTTTTAGGGGATTGGGGTAAAATATTGAAATTTAGATTTTTTATTTTTTTGTTAATACATGATCAACCATTCCGTATTCTAATGCTTCTTGGGATGTCATCCAAAAATCGCGATCGCCATCCTGCAATACTTTTTCGTAAGATTGACCTGAGTGATCAGAAATAATCGTATAAATTTCTTTCTTGATTTTTAATATTTCCCGCGCTGTGATTTCGATATCAGAAGCCTGACCTTGAGCGCCGCCTAAGGGCTGATGAATCATCACGCGTGAATGTTTTAATGCTGAACGTTTTCCTTTGGTTCCTGCAACAAGTAATACTGCTGCCATTGAAGCTGCCATACCTGTACAAATCGTTGCTACATCACTGGAAATAAATTGCATCGTATCATAAATACCATATCCGGCATAAACAGAGCCTCCCGGAGAGTTGATATAGATAGAAATATCTTTTCCCGGTTCTGCTGAATCCAAATATAATAATTGAGCTTGAATTACATTGGCGGTATAATCATCCACTTGTGTACCTAGAAAAATGATACGATCCATCATCAATCGAGAAAAAACATCCATTTGAGCTACGTTTAACTGTCTTTCTTCGATAATTGTCGGAGAAATATAGCTACTTGTAATCGTTGTATATTTATCCAGCGCATTCGCATTCATTCCTAAATGCTTTGTTGCATAGTTTTTAAAATCGTTGTTAATCATACCGTTTTATTTTTTTATTTTTCTTCAAACAGTTTTTGAAATTCTTCAACAGTAACTTCTTTTGGTTCTAATGTAATCTGCTCTTTCAAGATTGTAGTCATTTTCGTTTCGACTACTTTATCAACCAAATTTCTTACTGTTTCTTCTTTTTTCAACATTTCTTGAGAGTAATTTTCCAACAATTGGTCCGGAATATTCGCCATTCCATATTGAGCAAATTGAGCACGAGTAGCTTCCAATGCAGCCTGCATAATTTCGTCCTTTTCTACTTTAATGTCGTTGTCTTTTACAATTTGTTCTCTAATTAAATGAAATTTCAAGTCATTCAAGATTTTTGGATAATCTTGTTCTACCGATTCGAGTGTTCTTTCTGTATCTGATTCCACTAACCAACGTTTTAGGAATTCATCAGGGAATTGAACGTCTTTTGCTTTATCTTCCAATAATTGTTTTGCATCAATCATAAACTTGTAGTCGCTTTCCGGAGCTAATTGACTAGCAATCATTTCTTTGTTTTTTTCAGTGAATGCTTCTACTGAAGTTACAGTTCCGGGCTCATATACTTTATCAAACAAATCTTGATTGATTTCTGCTTCTTTGTATCGAGTGATTTCAGCAATTGTGAAAGTAAAGTCGCCTGTATGCTCTTTTACTTCTTCTTTTTTGATTTTCAGAAAAGAAGACAATTCTGTTTCATGTCCTTCGTAAGCTGTATAAGGATTAAAAGTAATTACATCACCTACTTTTGCTCCAATGAATTTAGCTTTTTCCGCTTCTACTTTTATATAGGAAGGCATCAAAACTGAATCTTCATTATTAATTCCTGCTTCTACCAATTCTGTAAGCAGACCTTTAATCATATCTTTTTCTTCCGCAGCTTCAACTTGCTCATAAACACCATAATTTGCTTTGTAGCTATTCATTTGCTTTTCAACCATTTCGTCAGTTACTGAAATGTTGTAATAAGACAATTTATCTTTCTTTGACAAGTTGACTTTGATTTCCGGAGCTAAACCTAAATCAAAAACAAATTCATAATCTTCTTGGTTATCAAAATCCAACGCTTTTTGTTCATTTTTGCTTGGAAGAGGTTCGCCTAAAACATTGATTTTGTTTTCTTTGATATAATCATATAATTTATTCGATACCAATTTATTAATTTCATCGACCAATACAGACTTTCCATACATTGCCTGGATTCGTGATTTGGGAGCCATTCCTCTTCGAAAACCGTCCAAAACAGCATTTTTTCGAATATTATTCAATGCTTGTTGTACTTCTTTTTGATAGTCTTCTTTTGCTACAGCAATTGTCAATGTAGCATTGACCGGGTCAATGTTCTTTAATGTAACGTTCATTATTGAAATATATTTAATTTGTTAATTATCAATTTATTCTTCCGTTTTTTTGATTTTTCAAGGGTGCAAAGTTAGTCGTATTTCTTCTAATTATCAACATCTTTATCTAATTATCTTTGAGAAACTGTTTAAATTTTCCACGAAATAATAAATACAGAACATTTAAAGAGTTCTTCACAAACAATTATATTCTTTTTTGTAAAATAACCTCTTCTTTTTTGCTCAAATAGCCCGCTATTATCGCAAAATGAATAGATGATTTTCCTAAAAAACAACCATAATTGTTTTGGTGTGCAAAATTTAAACAGGTTCTTAATTATTCGAACCGGATAGTTTTGGCTGGTGAAATTTTTGCGACCAAGTAAGAAGGGCCGATTAGCATCAAAAGGGTAACTGTAAGCGCACCGATGTTTATCAGTGCCCAATGAACGATATTTAACTCCATTGGAACCTCTGAAACGTAATAGACTTCGGGATTTAATTTAAATATTCCAGTTTGTTTTTGAACAAAGTAAATCAGTAATGCAATGGCATTTCCCCATAAAAGACCTTTTCCAATGAGAAAAACTGAAATATAAAGAAATATCTTGCGAATGCTGCTGTTGTTTTGACCTAGGGCTTTTAGGATACCAATCATATTGGCGCGTTCTAAAATAATGATTAACAAACCGGATATCATAGAAAAACCGGCAACTAACAGCATCAAAATGAGGATGATAATTACATTCGTATCTAAAACGTCCAACCATGCAAAAATCATCGGGTTGAGTTGTTTGATTGAACGCGTATAATAATGGTTTCCCAATCGGTCTGTTTGAACAGATAAGCTGTAATAGATATCTTCAACTGTTGAGTCTAATTTATCATAATCATTTACCAGAATTTCTAATCCGCTTGCCCAATCATTTTCCCATGCACTTAAACGGCGAATTTGTTTTATATCTCCTATGATGAATAATTTATCGTAATCAATAAAATTGGTTTGGTAAATTCCGGCAACATGAAATCTTCTGGCGCGAACAGGCTCTTGAATAAAGTAGCAAATAAAGGAATCGTTCCATTCAAGATGTAATTTATTGGCAATTTCCCTTGAAATCAGCACATTTGTAATGGTGGAATCTGAAGTCAAGGTCAAAATTTCTCCCTCTACCATGTTTTGTTTGAAAAAATCCCAATCAAAATCGGTATCTACTCCTTTTAATATTACTCCTAAGAAATTTTCATCTGTTTTTATTATTGCCGGCTTTGTCGCAAATTTTTGAACATGGTAAACATTCGGTTGCTCATTTAATTCATTTAATAGAGCTTCTCCGACTGCAATGGGGTGTGTTTCGTAGGAAGTATTGCTGTCAAAATTACTTATTTGAATATGAGAGCCAAAGCCTATCACTTTATTTCGAACTTCTTTCTTAAATCCGACAACAATTGATACCGAAAGAATCATGATAACTAATCCAATGGCCATGCTGATTAAGGCAATGCGAATCGCCGGAGGAGAAACTTCTTTCCCCTCTTCTTTATCAAAATAAATTCGCTTCGCAATAAAAAACTCAGAACCCATTTTTTTTAATTATGAATTATGAATTATGAATTATGAATTATGAACATAGCGTCAGCCAATTCTTAATTTATAATTCTTAATTCATAATTTTGTTATATTCTTCGAGGGCTTTTTCGAGGACGAGGATTGCTTTTTGCAACTCTTCCTTTTTCAGCACATAAGCAATTCGGACTTCATTTCTACCAATAGTAGAGTCGGTATAAAATCCGGATGCGGGAGCCATAAAAACAGTTTGTCCTTCGTATTCAAAATCAGAAAGGCACCAAGCACAAAATTTATCCGAATCATCCACCGGTAAACGTGCAATGGTATAAAATGCTCCCATAGGAATAGGTGAATAAACTCCCGGAATTCGATTTAATGAATCAACTAAATAATTTCGTCTTTCCAAATATTCTTCGTAAACATCTCGCATGTATTCTTCTGAAACGTCCAAAGAAGCTTCTGCTACAATTTGTCCCAAAAGTGGAGGACTTAATCGAGCTTGGCAAAACTTCATGACCGCTTTCCTTAATTCTTTATTTTTGGTAATTAGCATTCCCGAACGAATGCCACATTCGCTGTATCTTTTGGAAACCGAATCAATTAAAACGACATTTTCTTCTATTCCTACCAAATGTAATGCGCTGATATAAGGAGAACCGGTATAAATAAATTCGCGATATACTTCATCCGAAAATAAGTACAAGTCATATTTTTGCACCAAATCCCGAATTTTATTCATTTCTGCACGTGAATACAAATATCCGGTTGGATTATTCGGATTACAGATTAAAATTCCTTTGGTTCGTTCATTAATAAGTGCCTCAAATTTTTCGATAGGTGGCAAAGCAAAGCCTTCTTCAATACTGGAAGGTACCGCACGAATCACAGCTCCGGCGGAAATGGCAAATGCCATATAATTTGCATAAGCCGGCTCCGGAACAATAATTTCATCACCCGGATTCAGACAGGCCATAAATGCAAACAATACGGCTTCTGAACCTCCTGTGGTTATGATAATATCATCCGCACTTACATTAATTTTGAACTTGGAATAGTAATTAACCAGCTTTTCTCGAAAGCTGCGAAAACCGTCACTTGGACTATATTCTAATGTTTTTCTATCTAAATTACGAACCGCATCCAATCCGATTTCTGGAGTTGGAATATCCGGTTGCCCGATATTTAAATGATATACTTTTAAGCCTCTTGCTTTTGCGGAATCAGACAAAGGCGCTAATTTACGAATAGGAGAAGCAGGCATCTCAATCCCGCGAGTCGAAATTTTCGGCATGATAAAAGAACTGTTACTTTGTTATTTTATTGAAAAATGTCTACAAAAGTAAATGATTCCATTGTTATAACAAAATAAATATCTAATTTCGCAAAATCAAAAGAAATTTTGAAAGCATGATTCACTTTTATAGGCAAAAAAAGATTTTTATTCTGGTTTTATTTACATTTTTCGTTTCTTCTTCTAGCTTGTTTTCTCAAGATTTAGAAAAAGAAAAGTTTTTATATGGTTCTGAATGGGATGAATTTGTTTTCCCGGATACTCCTTCTGTAGAAGAGAAGCCATTAATGTCTAATCCTTATTTTCTGCCTGTTGTATTTGACGGGAAATACACAGATGACCTCTCCATTTTTTTGCCGGAAATCGTAGAAAAAAAAGAACAAATTCTGCCTTCTGCCTTACAAATGCCTCCTCTTTTTGAGGAAATTAAAATCAGAGAGAAAATCAGGAAAAAAGGATACCGCGATTTATTGAGATACCGAGTGGATTTAGTCAAATTTTCTTATTTGGACTTTTCGGGAGAAATAGAAAAAATAGAAGAAATCAAACCCAATATTTTTCAAAGTTTATTTAATCCTAAATTAGAGTTTGAAAACAATACGATTGACCAGTCAGCGCGTTTTGTTCCTAAAAGATTGTATTGGGTTATTTCGGGAAGTCATTTATTGCAATTTTCACAAAATTACCTTTCTGACAATTGGTATAAGGGAGGTGTTGGAAATCTTAATTTATTAAGTGTTCAAAGTTTTACGGCCAACTATAAAAAGGGAAAAGTGCAATTCAATAATTTTCTGGAATGGAAATTAAGTTTTTATACCAATCCGAATGACACTTTACGCAATTCTCGCATAGGGGAAGATGCTATCCGAAGTTACAGTGATTTTGGTATCAAGGCTTTTAACAATTGGCTTTATTCAAGTAACCTTGAAATTAAAACGCAGTTTTTCAAAAATTACAAGGAAAATTCGCCCGAATATGTTTCTGCACTTTTGGCTCCACTGCAAGTAAATCTCGGAGTTTTGGGTATGAAATATCAATTGAATAAAAAATACAAAAGAGATAAATATAAAAAGCTCGACCTTTCAGTCGACATATCTCCTTTTTCTGTTCAATACACTAAGATTTTCGACAAAAAAGTCGCACCAAAACGTTTTGGGATTGAAGAAGGCGAAAGTTCGATACTGGATTTGGGTTCTACAATGAACGCTAAATTAGTCATGAATGTTAATAGACAATTTTCGTTTTCTTCTCGAATCAAATATTTTTCTAATTACGAAAAAGTATCTATCGAAGCGGAAAACGAATTAAATATGTCTATTACAAATCATTTTTCTACTCGACTTTATGTTTTTGCTCGATTTGATGATAGTCCCGGAATTGTTAAAGATAAAGACTTGGGATATTTTCAAATAAATGAAATGATTCGTTTTGGTTTTAACTACAAATGGTAAAATGAAACGTTTCGCGGCTCATTACATTTTTATTCCTTCGCATCAATTTCAGAAACTGTATTGTGTTGAATTAGATGAAAATAACTGCTTACAAAACATTTTTCCTTTGGAAAAAGAAACTGCAAATACTTCTTTTTTTAATGGCATATTAATTTTCTCCAAACAAGAATTATCTGCAGAAATCTTTCTGAAAACATTGAAAGATGAAGCTCAAAAGCATTCTGATTTCTCTGTTTTTGAGCTATTGAAAAAACAAAATCTTTCTGAAATTAAAAAGAATGATTTTGTTTTTGTGTATCACTTAGACGGAATTAATCTGTTTTCGCTAAAAGTTTTTGAAGAGAAAAATCCAAATCAAGAATTGCTTTTCAGAAGAATATTGCTCTAGCGAATCAAAAACTGGATTCCGATTCTCTATTTTTAATATTTGAAACTGCATATAGCGGATAAACTTTAATTCCTTTCAAAATATTAAAGTTTTCCATTGAACATCGAATTCCATAAGGATACTTCTTTTCAGATAAGAACTGAAATAGACTTTGCATAGAACCTTTTGTGCCGGATTTCACTTCAAGGGGAACAATATCTGTCTGGCATTGCATTACATAATCTACTTCGGCCGAACTTCCTTGTTTCTCCCGTTGCCAATAGTAAAGTTGGGAAAGAGTAGTACTCGGTTCTGATTTTAGCAATTCTAATCCCAGTATCGAAAATAAGGTATTTGCTATGTATTGTTGATTTTCAATTGTTTTGATATTTATTACATAAGAGCGAGCTTGCTCACTGGAATTTGAATGTTTTTCGTTTTCAACTACATATTCTTTTCCTATGCCATTTACTTTCTGTATATTCCAGACCAAACAAAATAGTCGGTACATTCATCGCAAGTATAATCATCGTCCTCGCAATATTCTTTTCCGTAAAAACCGCCACCTTTTTCGTACGACCCATAACATATTACATGGTCTGCAAAAAGATTTTCAAGAAAGTCAATAATATTTTCTGCAGCTTCTTTGCTCTGTTCTTCTTCTGAACCTGTATAACAGAAGGTCAAGCTTCTCTATTGTTCATTAAAATCGTTAAACATTCGGAGAGTCTGTGGAATTGGGCTTTCTCTTCCTCTGAACTTAATAAGATTTTATACTTTTTAGGCTTCCCATCTTTCCGACGAATGTTTAGATAATGTACTCTATTTTCACCGGCACGACTTGCTTTTTGTGTATCAACTTTTAGGATGTCGTTAGGGGCAAATGTAATTTGTTTCCCCAACAATGTTGTGAGATACAGTTTCTTGTCGTACACTATCTTTACCAAAGAGTTTGAATGAGCAAGCAATATGAGAACAATCATCAGCAGGCACAGACCGATACATAATAATAACTTCCCTTCGGAATCTTCTTCCTGAACAAGCAGGCTTCCGATATACGACCAGAAAACGACGATAAGCCCGAGGCACAAAGCGATTATTCCCCGTAAGGACTTGTTTTCGATAAGGATAGGGGCATCGGAAAGAGTGGCGGCGGATGATTCCTCCGATTGATAGTATTCTACCAGCGACTGTATATTGGTAACTTTGTCTACGGAAAGTTTGTCCAGATGAAACCGTATTTCCTGCGAGGTAGTGCTGAATACAATCCCCTTACTATATACTAATGGTACAAAGTTAAGCGAGAAGGCAACATCACAATAAACCGATAACACCTGACCGGCGGGAACCTCAAAGAGAGTGCTGCCGGCTTTCAGGTGAACCATACCATCAATAATTGTCACTGTCGGAAATGTTTTTCGTGTGATGCGTTCCAATACAATGCTTGCAATCAGGAAACCTCCGAGCAACGATACAAAAATCGTTGTGAGCACTGCGTCGTTGTTTATGGCAATCACACACACAAGTTGAATAATCAAAAGGAGGATAAAGAACCTTTTGAAGTAATAGAATAAGCGTTCGCCATAATTGGCAGAAAATTTATAAATCATTACTTGTTTTGCGCCTGCTCATAGTTGCTTTTGACAAATTCGATGACTTCCTTGCTGACTTTCCATACACTATTGTTTCTGGATTCGATGGTTTCGAGAATATTCGAGCCGTACCATTTTCGATTGTAATCTGTATTCTCATTGAGTAATAACTTTACGATGTCTATGTTATCTCCGAATTTGCCGATAACACCGTGTATATAGGGATTGAAATTATCGGTTAGGGGATAGAGGTATGTGGCAACTTCGGCGCTCATCGTGTTATAGTCACAGTATATTGCTTCTTCGAGGGGAGTGCGCCCGTTCTCGTTTTTTGCATTGGGGTCGGCTCCGTTGTCGATAAACTTCTTAATAACGTCGATGTAACTGCCGTAGTTCTTAACTGCGAGGTGAAGTGCTGTATTTCCATCGAAATAGCGGTCATGACTGCTTGGCTGTAATATCTGCACTCCTTTGTCAATGAGCTGAATGATGCGTTCGGGTTTTTTGTTCTCCGGTTTTATCTCCCAACTCAAGGCTTTGTATATGGTATCGATGTCGGTGTTGGATGAATCGATATGTTCCAACAAATAATCAAGAATGTTTTGCGGTAAGTCGAATTCGGGATAACATGATGCAATGCAAGGGTCTTTCTTCACATCGTAACCATTGTCAAGCATGGCTCGTACTTTGAGTAAAGCCTTGTCTTCGCATCGGGCAGCTATCGAGAAAAACGAATACTCATTGGGTGGCATCCCGTTTTTGACGTAACTATCGTATAGTTCTGAAAAGAAACGAATCATCTGTGGTTGCAATGCTTCAATGGCAACATCAAAGAGGTAAATTTTGTTTTTTGGCGAATCTCTAAACTCGTTTCCGGCATTCAATCCATGCTTGATGTATTGTTGCAGCAACTCGAAATCTCCCTCGCGCACCGCTTTTATAACTGTCCGTTGGTGAGCCATGTTTGTTGGGTCGTAAATGAACGCACCCTTGGGGATGGCCGCCAGCCATTCGTCAAGTTGCTCTTGGGTGATATCTACCGGTTTGCTGTCGGCGGTGAGCATGGCTTCGCCGCTTCTAAAAGTGTTCTTCTTTGCCAGTTTGTCTTTTATGATTTTCAGGCAGTCAATGGTGGCATCCCGGGCAGAACTTAGCTGCTTGTAGTTCCTCTTGTTGTCTGCGACAATTACCAGTCCCTCTTTTATTTCATCACTCCGACGGTTTGAATCGATGTCGCATCCGTCCTTTCCGGAGATATAGACGCTTAGTGCGTAGGGAAATTGTATATCTTCAGAAATGGTGGGTTCCGGTTTTATCGGTTTCTTTTTCGCAGGCTCTTTGGTCAGTAGTTTGAGGGTTGGCGTGCGATTGTCTTCTACCAAATCCATGAACTTTTTTGCCAATTCTTGATGCTCCCTATCGGGGAAAATCTGTTCAAATAGTCCGGGGGTAGTTCCTCCATCTTTAAGATATTGGGCATAAATCTTCAAGAAGACATTAATGTTTGTTTCCTCCTTCAGGTACTCGCCAAAGCATTTTGTAAACAGATATTCGGCAGCACCTATGTCTTGCAAAGGCATTCGGGTGATGAAGGCAACGCCAAACGCCAAGGTTTCGGGTGTTGCTCCCCAATGGGCAAACAAACGCTTTACCGGTTCGAAAGGAGTTGAATGGTCGCCATTAGCCATTGTGAGCATCATGTCGATAGCTACTTTAATGTACTGCTTATCGACCATTGCCAAAGCAAATGCCTGATTAACGCCCAACAGGATTTCTTCGGTTTCCCAAGTGGGGCAACCCATGTTCCGGTTGTTCATCCGGATGATTTGCTTGCATACTTTTAGCAACTCCTCTCGTGCGGCTTCGCACTCGGCAGCTTTACGATAAAATATGCTAAGGGTATCGTCATCTTCATTGTCTGATGTGAGGGGAGTGAATATTTTGTCTTTCACTGAGCCAAATAGAGGAAAACTACCTTCCCCTTCAAATTTCTCAACAAAAGCCCCATTGTTTAGTTTCTTGCACACGGCTTGCAAAGTGGCGATAATTGACTGTGGGTCTTCTATATCCACATTGAATACATCAAGAGCCCAATCGCTGCGACTGGTATCACTGCCTTTTTCAAAGGCTTTCATAAAGGTTTGATACTTTTTTGCCGGTTTCTCAACGGCGACTTCTGTCTTTTGAGGGTTAGCTTTCGGCATCGTTCCATTAGCTTCAACATAACCCTTTCGGGTTTTCTCGCGGATAAGTTTTTCTGCTTCTTTTTGACAGGCGGCTTCATCGCTAAAGGTTTTGGTTTGCGACTGTCCATTGGTTCCCACTTTTCCAAAGGTTATAGTAAACTCGGTTTCATTGGCATCTATCGTCCAAAACTTGTTTGATTTTCCGTCGTTGTATTCAAATGTACGTTTCATATTATTGGGGTTTAATTGTTTTTTTAACATTCAAAGATAATGTTTTTATCTAAACATAGGTTGTTTATTTCGATATGTACTTTGTTTCCACATACTCAGTCAGCCAAACACCATTATCTGCCTGATAAAACAGAATGCCATCTTCGTCCATTTGACCGGACTCATAACAGAACTTACAATCAGTAATTTCGTTATATACTTTGGGTACGGAAGCCTCAATCCGTTAGGATTGTAATGATTGTAGGCAGGTGTGACGGGCGCGGTACGCGCGCTAACGCCTGTATAAAAATGTACAATACCAATTAGGAGCTCCGTAGGTGCGACCTTATATCTTATATCCATTTAAATAAATATTTCTCATCATATTCTATCTCAGCTTTCTGTAATATTCCCATAAATTCTTCTTTGAATCCTTGTTTGGTGTGATGCTGTGGCTGATTGTGAATGTATTTCATCACTAAATCAATTTGACTCTGCGAATAACTGAAAGCACCATAGCCCTCTTGCCAAGAAAAAGATGGACAGTCAAATCTATCTTTTATAAATTTACTGGAGGATGCTTTTATTTCTCGAACTAAATCTGAAATGGCAATTGAGGGATGTAAACCCATCAATAAATGTGTATGGTCTGGATTGCAATAAATGGCTAATGATTTGCATTTATGGTTATTGACAATTCCAAAGATGTATCTTTCGATTTCCGATCTGTTACACTCTTTTATCAGTGCATCCCTGTCTTTGACTGCGAATATAATTTGAACATATAGTTGTGTATAAGTATTAGCCATAATATTTAGCTTTAGTTGATTATTTTGTTCTTTGATGTAAAGGTACTTCTTCTAATTTTAACATGTCGCACCTACGGAGCTCCTGATTGGCATTGAACATTCTTATACAGGCGTTAGTGTGCGTACCGCACACGTCACACCTGCCTACAATCATTCCAATCCTAACGGATTGAGGCTGACGCATGATTTATTTTATGTTCGCAATAATGTGCCAATGATTCTCAAAATATTCAAATGTACGTTTCATATTATTGGGGTTTAATTGTTTTTTTAACATTCAAAGATAATATTTTTATCTGTTGGTAGAAATTCCTTCCACGAGTTCCTTCAAATGTTTGCGGTAAAACAAATGATTGGCATCTTCTACGATTTCGTTGCAATCAAAGTCTACTGCATATTGTTTGATAAACTCTTTTACTTGCTTTTTGTTGAGGGTTCGTTTATCGCTTAGATAATCAGCCATCATTAATAACAATTTCTTTTGTTGCAAAAGTGTTTGTTCGGCCAAAACCTCTGCTTTCTTTAGCATTTCTTCGGCTTCCCGGTTGACCGTTTCACTATCACTATCAAAAATAACGGTAGTTGGTTTGTCGGAATATTTATTTCCAAATGCTGCTTTCACATTTCCCATTCCACAAGCGTAAAGAGCATGGATAACGAGTTGTGTTGCTTTTGCTAAGTCAGAAGCTGCTCCTAATGTCGTGTTTTCGTCACCAAAGATAATGCGTTCGGCTACTAAACCGCCTACCAAGACTGCCAAACGATTGACAACTTCTTTCTTAGAAATGTAATCCCATTCCGGTCGAGCAAGCACAAAACCGTCACTGGAACTATCTGCTGTTACAGAAAATACCGATTCAGGAATCGTTTTCATCAAGACGGACGAAAGAATAGCGTGTCCGCTTTCATGTACGGCAACAATTGCTTGTTCGTCGTTTTGCTTCTCCTGTCTTAGTTTTCCCAATTCTAAGAGTTGTGTATCACTGATGCTGTGTACCAATGTTCCATCTTTATGAAAGTTGATTTGAATAACAGCCTGTTCCGCTTGCGGCTTCGCTTCATTTATGGAAAAGAGAACGCTGTCGGCAACGATTCCATTCAGATAGATTTCGTTCAATATTTTTCCTAAACGGGTATTGATGATTTGGTAAACAGTCGTAAACAGTGGACGAGTTCCTTGTGTCGGGTAAACGCCTTCTTCATAAATCAGACATTCTACCTTTTCATCAAACAATAATGTCAAACCATAACTATCCTTGACTTTCGTTCTTACTTTCTCCAATTCTAAACGTATAATTTCGAAGAATGCCTTTTCATCGAAAGAGGGGTAAATGATATGATTATTTCCCAAACGAGCAATCTGTTCACTGCGGAAACGATTCAATAGCGCATTTTTAATCTCTGTAATCGTTATTTCTTTTGATTGACGGTGAAATTCATTGGCACTAATATCGGGATTGAAGTTGCGACTCATCGTATATACTTCATCCAAATTTCCCATTACGAAAACCAGCGATTTTGTGCAATCTACTGTTTTGGGCTTGAGCGACTGTTTGTATAAACGAATCAGATAATCAACTGTGCTATCGCCATCCATTTCGTTCAGTTTACTCCGTAATTCTTCGCTACTTAAAAACAAGTGGTCTACAATATCATAGATTGATGCCGTTGATTTCTCAGGAACGAAATACAATTTCTTTTCTCCTTTGCTATTGTCGTTTTCTGTTTCCTCATTATCAAACCCCATGATGTTATTATATATCTCGTTGCCTGAAACAACAATACCTCGTTCTACTTCCACTTCTTTAGACAAAATCAAATCAAGCTTTTTTATCAACTTGCCAAACCAACTCATATTATAAGCAAAGTCGATAACATCAAACTTTCCACAGTCCAACAAATCCCACAAAGCACGGATAGAGGCTCTATCTATTTCCTCTTGTTCTTCGTTGATAGTTCTTGCCAACTGAAATTCATCCAAACCGATAATAAACGGGGTGCCATTGCTGTTTTCATAAATATCTCTGAAAGAGTCTTGCATATCGTAATGGCGACCGGTACATTCTCCCAAATCAAAGTGAAAGTAATGTTCAGAAAAGCCGATTAATTCCGTAAATCGTTTGATAACAGAGGTTTTTCCGATACCTGTCAATCCCCATAAATTGATAATTACCGGACGCTCTTGCATTTCCGGGAAGAAGAACCAGGAAGAAATGGAATTTGCAATTCGGTCTATTACGCTGTCAATGCCTACAAACTCTTTCTTTAGCTGAATAACGGCATTGTCTAATTGCTTCCGCTTTTCGGTTAATTGTTTTTTATATTGTTCTGTCATAAATTCTTACTTTTTAATTCTTAACTCATAATCGCTCTCTAATCACTTTTACCGGATTTCCCCGCTGCAATTGATTATGATTATTCCAATTTTCTTGAGCTATTTGCATAGCCTGTTCAATCTCCCATGTTGCCAATTTTAACAACAATCGTTCCACTGCTAATTTCTTATTCTGCAATTGCGAACGCTGGTCGGAAGCCGTTACACTAATTCCCGAAGGCAAATGAATTGCACGAACAGCCGATTCGGTTTTATTAACATGCTGTCCGCCGGGTCCTGAAGCTCGCAAAGTTTGATAGCTGAAATCCTTTTCACTAAACGACTTTATGTCCGGCATACGAAAAGTTTTGATGCCGACAAACCAATTCTTTCGTTTATGGTAAATGCGATATGGACTTTGTGCAATCCATTGTATTGTGCCCTCCCACTCTTTCGCAAAATCTTCACATCCTTGTCCGAATATCGAAATTGTTGCGGAAAACAACGTTCGGTTGATTTCTCCTCGTTCCCTATCCAACACCTCCGCTTGTAGTCCTAATTTCTTTGCTTGAAGCAAAAGTTTTTCCAAGACTAAAGCAACTACCCGGCAACATTCTGCCGGGCCTCTTCCTGAAGTTATCTGTAAATATATTTTCTCTTTCATACATTTAATCTTTATTCATTCTTACAATTCTCGGCATAAACTTTCCCTGAATATCAACTAATGCAGCTTGTGCCGGCATTACTTTATCAATGTCTTTGTATGCCAAAGGCATTTCTTCTACACTACCGCCAATTAGAGTCACTTGGTTTTGCGTCAGCAACTTTTTAAGTGCCGATTGCGTAAACTGTTCCTTCGCTTTTTGTCGGGACATGGCTCGTCCAGCTCCATGCGAAGCCGAATAAAGCGACTCTTCTACTCCTCGACCACAAACTAAATAT
>JGI996J12353_1000018_pt1 | contig 63443 bp, 79 predicted proteins | sample IntmicLarv5ML5BL_FD_12353 | JGI IMG/M metagenome (IMG submission 12353) | reverse complement strand
TATATATATATATATTTTACTACTATATTTTTTTATATATAATATATTAATATATTTTTTATACTCTAACTTATTGATATTTATATTTAATCAGAAAATACCAAAACGCTTTGAAAATAATCCACCCACTTTCCAGCCCAATGGTTTAAAGAGAAAAAACTTTTAATCTTATTCACTTTTATGTTGACAGCAATTTATATTGTTTAATCTATTTCATATCGTTTAATTAGTTTTATACACATACACATATACACATAATTGGTTATTGTTATCGTGATTGTGCTTGCTGGTAGGACTAAATGAACTTATTTTGGCGGACGAAAATTTTTGACCCCCGAAAGCGGGTGGGGCGGTGGGCGTTGCGAGGCTTCGTATAAATTTTTTCAGTTTTTGTCAGTTATTTACATTTTTTGTAAATTAGTAGCGGTAGTGGTAGTGGTAGTAATTATACTAACCACTACCACTACCACTACCACTACCACTACCACTACCATTAACAAAATTGTACAAAAAGTTCATTTTTTTGTTGAAAAAAAAATACATTTATGAAACAGTTATACCATGACAGAAATAATTACGCCTCCTAAAGATTTGGATTTGCAAGTAAAAATGCTGTATGAGATGTACGGTTGGGATATACTGCGTATAGCAGAGCATCTATCTGTACCGGAAACAGTAGTGCAACTTTCTGTATCGTCACAGAAACTTTCGCCACAGACATGGGACATCGGCCTTAGTACGAGTCATTATTCCCCGGATATCTTGAATGGTGACACCAATGGCCCCCACGTGGATACGACCGTACAACCATACAACGACAATGCCAACAGTACCAACCAGCTAACTTCTGCTCCTCAATCGCCTCCTATTCCTCCAATGGCTTTGATTATGGAGGAGCAGAAGTTACAACTAAAAGCAACGGAGATTGGTAAGCAGCAACATTTAGCACCACTTCTAGCGAGCATAGAGCTATCCCTTATCACAAGGATACAAGAGCTTGCTATGCAAAGTCAAACTCCCGACACACTGGCTTCGTTGGTAACTTCATTCAAACGGCTCACTCAGGACAGTATAATAAATATTGTAGCGAAAGAGGAGAAATCACAAAGTGGCTCTCCTACAGCACAAACAGTCGTACAGGTGATGCAGTTCAATGACAAGTGATGCTGTAATAAAAATACCCCTTCCGCCACGCCACTTAGCTAAAGAGGTTGTTACGGAGTGGAATTATAAACGTAGACCAATACAAAAGGAGATTCATGCCCTACTGGATGAGTATCGCTTTTCAGTTTTGGTAGCTCATAGACGTATGGGTAAGACTGTTCTCGCAGTTAATCAGATGATACTGCGAGCGGTCAAAGATAGAGTGCAGGACGGAATTTATGCTTACGTGGCTCCGTTCCGCAATCAGGCTAAGAAGGTGGCTTGGAAGTATTTGAAACGCTTTACGCAGTGCTTACAGGGCAGGCACGTTAATGAGAGTGATCTCATAGTGACGCTACCCGGTGGCATACAGTTGATAATTATAGGGGCAGATAATCCTGATGCACTTCGAGGTCTTTATTTTGATGGCATAGTATTAGATGAGGTGGCCCAGATGCGCAGGGAGGTGTGGACAGAGATTATACGTCCTGCTCTGGCAGACCATAATGGTTGGGCTGTATTTATAGGCACTCCTAAAGGGCCTAATCTGTTCCATGAGTTGTACCTTCAAGCGCAAGATGATACGACTGGTGAGTGGACAGCAATGATGTATCGTGCGCCTGATACCAATGCTCTACCGGAAGATGAGTTAGAGAAGATCAGAGCAGAGATAGGTGATAATGCCTATAGGCAGGAGTTCTTATGCGACTTCACAGCGAGTTCTGAGGACAACCTTATCACCATTGATGAGGCTACAGAAGCGATTCAACGAGTTTATATGCCTAATGACTATCTGTCTATGCCATCAGTGTTTGGAGTAGATGTAGCTCGTTTTGGTAATGATCGTTCTGTAGTGATAGAGCGACAGGGTTTGGTGGCTAAATCTCCTATAGTGTTGGAGAAAGCAGATAATGTTACTGTAGCTGATCGCATACTGTCTTTATATCATCAGCACAAACCACAGTATATTTTTGTAGACGCAGGACAAGGGCAAGGTGTTATAGACATACTCCGTAGGCAACTTAATTGTGTAATAGAAGTTCCATTTGGTAGCACTGCTAATGATTCAGGAAAGTACGCAAATAGACGCTCGGAGATGTGGTTCCTAATGCGTGAATGGATTCGCCATGGCGGACAGATACCAAACATACCAGACCTAGTGACAGAGCTATCAGCACCAACATATAGTTTTAGTGTTAATGGTAAGATTCAGTTAGAGAAGAAGGATGACATTAAGAAGCGTATTGGTCGCTCTCCTGACTACGCTGACGCATTAGCTCTAACATTTGCTCAAGAGGTGTTACCAAGGTTTTCTGCTAGACAGATGTACGCTGATACAGATGACAATCCACTGTATGGTTTTTATGAAGCACCAAGGCAGTTATATGCAGATGGTACTGTACCATCGTTGTTCTAAACGTAGGAGGCTCTATGGGATATGCACGAATAAGTGATGATTATTATGTACGATGGCACTCGATAATAGACAATGACTTAGATGATGATAGCATTTTATTTACCCAAGAGCTATTAGCTGCTAGTGGTTTTCAAAGGTCTGTTTTTTATAGTTGGTATGTAATGCCAACATCGCATGAGTATTTAGCATGGGCCAAAGACCCAAATAAAATGTTTTTTATTCTTTATATGAATGATGGTGTTCCTCTAGGATTGTGTTGGTTAACTGATTTTACTAATACTAATAAGCAGTGCATGGCTCATTTCTCAACTTTAGGAACGGTAGAACGTATTCATAGTGTTAAGGCTGGTAGATCGTTATTAGCGTCATTATTTAAAAGAACAAAGCTGCTGCAAGTAGTGGGGATAACACCAGCGTGTTATCGTCACGCAGTGGCTTTCGCAAAGGATTTAGGGTTTAAACCTTTATATACATTGAAAGAAGCAGTATTTTGTAATGGAAAAGATAGAGATGCTTTGTTGAGCATTTGTGAGGCATACGAGGTATAGATTATGGGTGGTGGTGGCAAAAGTGGGGGTGGTAGTGTTGATCGTACTCAAGAGCTATATGCACAGCAACAGGCGGATTTATCTGCCGAACGTGCTAGATTAGAGGAAGAAGATAGAGTTGCGAGAGAGGATGAGCAGCGTAGACGTGATGAGCTACGTAGGCAGCAGCTTGGCTCTAGGGATATATTAAGTGAAGATGATAATGCAGTGGTAGCACAAAATGTCCTCGGTTAGATTACAACGGCAGCGACCCATGACGCATGAGGAACTAGTGGAACAGAAAGGGAAAGAGTTACGTGATTTAGTTATTATGGATAAATCAAGAACGATGACTGAAAATGTTCCTGCTGCTATAATTTACGAACCTAAATTGAGGTAACGAATATGGGAATGGAAGTATTAGTCGCATCTGCTATAATGGCAGCATCTACTTTAGCTTCATCAATGTTCGCTCCTTCTGCGCCCCCAATGGATATAACCAACTATGGTTTGCTTGAGCAGACTCAAAAGCAAGCAGCTATTGATTCCGAAGATGCTCTAGCTCGTACTGATGAAGCTAGACGTAGAGAAGCGTTAAGACAGAGCTTAGTTGACGAGGATAATATACTTACTTCTGATACAGGAGCATTATCTCTTGATGTAGAAGATAGGGTATTAGGAGCATAGTATGGGTGGGAGAGCGAGCGATTTTGTACAACAGTTAAATAGCCAGTTTGGCGTTATGGAAGCACAACGTGCGCCATATGATGCCGTATGGAGCAAGGTCGCTATGTATGAGAGTGAGCATATGAATATGTTCACTAGCCAACCAAATGCTCATAGCGATACTTTTTTAGCACTAAGGAGGGATCCGAAAGATGTTGATAATACCGCCCGACAAGCAATTAGTATTTTTTCTTCTGGTATGCTCTCTGGTGTTTCTCCACCATCTGACCAATGGTTTCGGCTAAAAGTTGCCGATGTTTCCGGTGGTGAAGATAAATATAAATGGCGACATATAGCATCTTATCTTGAGAAGTTAGAGCGTATTTTTATGGCGGATTTTACCGCTAAGAATTTTTATTCGCAACAGGTATCCTCTTATAAAAATATAGGCTTATATGGTATACAGTGTATGTATATTGGGTATAATTCTGATATAGGCACATATTATAAAGATATATCACCTGATGAGATTTATGTAGCTAATGATTATGCTGGTAGAGTTAATTGTGTATTTCGTAGAATACAGATAACTATGCAGCAAGCCATTGAATTGTTTGGAAGAAATAATTTATCTGTTACAAGGCAGAGGCAGATAGACACTCCGGGATTTGACCCTCAATCCACCATGGATATTATTCATGCGGTGTATAAGAAATCTCCCGGATTTGAAAATATTTTAAGTGGGAATCAATTGCCTTTTGCTAGTTTTTATTTTGAACCCGGAGAAGATCATTTAATATCTGAGGAAGGTTATCAGTCCATGCCTTACATAGTAACTAGGGCATATAGCGATAGTCGTACACCTTATTCTATAAGTCCGGGAACAGTGGCTCTTTCTGATGTTTTGATGGTAAATCAGTTAAAGTTACTTATGCTTCAAGCAGGGCAGTTAAGTATTGCTCCTCCTGTTCTTATGCCAGATAGAGGATTAGTTGGGCGATTGAATTATAAACCTTCTGCGGTTAATTTGTATCGCAAAGATGCTACAACTAGTGCTGATGACTTTAGACCTCTAAACATTACGGGGGATTTTCAGTTGTCAATGCAGTTATTGCAGATGGCTCAGTCTGATATAAAGAACGCTTTTTTTGTAGATTTATTTTTAATGATACATAATCGGGTGTCGAATGGACAAGGAACACCGACAGCGACAGAGATACAACAGTTAGCAACAGAGAAGTCTTTTCTACTCGCCCCGATATTAATAAATCAGCAGCAAGAGAATTTTAATAATACGTTTTCTCGTGTATATGAATTAATGTATGACCAACCAAATCGCTTACCTCCTTTACCTGATGATCTTAGAGGTACGGAACTAGAGATAAGGTATGAAGCTCCATTAGTTCGTGCGCAACAAGCAGTACAGACTCAGGGTATATTACAGTCTTTACAGGAGATGGCAGGAATAGCTCAAGTATATCCATCTGTAGTAGACGTGCTTGATCCTGATTTAGTTGTTCGTAGGGTGCTAGAGAATCGTGGTATGCCACAATCTTTCGTTAAAGAAGTGGAAGAAGTTTTAATGGAACGAAAACAAAGAGCAGAAGCACAGCAGCAAGAGAAAGAAGCAATGGCTGCACAAGCTCAACAGACGGCACTATTACAAGGTTATGAAGGGCTGTCTAAAGCTCCAGAAACAGGAAGTCCAGCAGGAACTATGTTGCAACAGATGACAGGAGGCGCAATATGAGTTTGTTAGAATGGTTTGATTCTTCTTTTAAAGGCAATGAAGAATTAGAGCAACGGAATAAAAGGCTTTGTATGCACGTAAAAAACGCACTTACAACAGCTAGTGGAAATGTATTACGCCAATGGCTTAGAGAGGCTTGTGCTATGAATGATGTTACATCAGAAATAGCTTTGTCTGATCCTTTGCTTATGGCGAGAATTAATGGTAAACGTGATGTTTATATAACTTTAGAACATTTGTTAGAAGGAGGCTTAGAATATGCCAGATCAGATAGTGCAACCCCCATCGCAGAATAACGTACCTACTCCCGGAGATAAGACTACTGCCTCCGGTCAAACTTCGGGTGGAGGAGTTTCCGATAATCCGCCAAGTAATGATGATAAAACATTACTTGGCGGTAGTGGAAACCAAGTGCCACCTAATGAGTTGTTAGGAGATAAGATTCCTGCTACGACTCCAGTGGAAGATAAAAAAGTTGAACCACCTCCAGTAGAGGGAGTTCAGCCATTACCAGCTAATGCGACAGAAGAACAAAAGAAACAGTTTAAAGATAAGATGCGAGCATTAATGGGTGTCCCAGAAAATGCAGAAGCATATGGTGACTTTGGTTTTGGCGAAGCAGTAAAGATAGATACACAGTCGGAAGTATATAAAGGATATACAGGAAAGTTCCATGAGCTAGGATTTACTAAAGAACAGGCAAAAGGACTTCTTGAATATCATAAAACAATGTTAGAAACAGAAGGTAAAAATGCACAAAGGCAAGCAGACGAAAAGAATTTGTTGTACCGGAAAGAAGCGAAAGAAAAATTAGTTCGTGAATGTGGGAGTATAGAAAAGTTTACAGAACTACAATCTTTTGCTGAAAAAGGTTTTAAAGCTGCTGCGAAAGGAGCAGAACTTACGGAGGCGGATTACAATCGTATGTTGGCTATTATGGGTGATGATACGAGATTCATAAAGATTTTCGGTCATATCGGTAAAAATTTTAGAGAAGATGTCCTTGTAACTGGTTCGGCACCTGGAGCAAAAGAGGACTCATGGGGAGATACTTTTAATAAGTTATTTCCTAATTCGTCAATGTAAGGAGAATAAATTATGGCTACACCGTTTCATGGAAATACTTTAAATCAACTTTCAATAGGTAAGGCAGCTAAGTTTGTTGAGCAGATTGATAATATTACGGAGAACGCTCCTATTATCAAAATTATGCCTTTTACTCAGTCTACAGATCAGTTATGGGACGTTAGTAGTGAGATTCGTCTTATTTCTAGCGTGAATCAGGTAGACCTTAATGCGCCATTGCCTGAAATTCAGATGGCTGATGCTTTGAAACAAACGCAGCTTAACATCTTTGGAGCGATGTCATTTGTTCCGGAAGATACTGCAACACTAGAAGGAGGAGCGTCTAATTATTTTGCTCGTAATCGTCCTACTTTTGAGAAGCAGACAGGCATGGATATGGAGCAAAGTTACATTTATAATGCTTTTCTACCTTTTGCCTTGAACTCCCATTTTAACCATGAGGAGTCTGTGTACGATGCTGGTGGTAGTAACGATCAGAATTTTAGTATTATATGTTGTCGTTTTGATAGTACAAATTTATCCGGATTGTATTCGCCTTTGGCTTTTAAACGAACTACTTTCTTAGACATAGCTGCTATTAATGGCGGTAATATGTATGTTAACCCTGATGTTAATAGTAAGTTTTATAACGTCCTTGGTTATGGTATGCGTATGAAAACTTATGTTGGCGTGCGTATGCTTTCTCCGAGAAATATAGCTGCTATAGTAAATATTGATTTAAACGAACCGACTCCTTTTACTGTTAAAACAGTAAATGAGATGTTGCTATCTGCTCGTGTAGGTGAGTCTGGAAGTTCATTTATTATGTGCCATCCTCGTGTAAAATTGTATTTAGATGAGATAGGTAAAACTGAACGTCTTATGACTAACTTTGTTGACCAGAAAGCTAATTTTGAGATCACAAGTTGGAATGGCGTACCTATAGTTACTTCTTACAATTTTGTTGATGGGGCCGAAGCTAATATAGCTCTATAATTTTGGAGGCGTAATATTATGTGGAACGCACAAGTAAGACCTCATGGAGAATATTTTACCAAAAATAAAGTTTTAGATGATAATGTTAGTCCCGGCGTGGAAGGATATGATGCAAATATAAGAATAGACGCTTCTCAAGGCGGTACAGCTATACGCATGGTTGTATCGCAAGATCAATTACCTATTACCGTTCCAATCGGAACACAAGTTATTTTAGAAATAACTTGTTCGAGTGATGCCGAAGGTAATAATGAGGGAGAAATATTTGCCAGAGTATACCGTAATTCGAACGATGAAGAAACATTTACTTCTAACATGGCTTTAATAGATTATATACTCCCAGAGTCTATGATTTTGAAATATCCTTATATTAAGGTTCGTAGTGGGATGGGAGATGATTCTGTTTCCTTTAATGTAGATATATTTCCTCATTATATTAGTCAGCCTAGGAGATAGTTATGTGGAAAAATAATATAAGACCTCATGGAGAGTTTTTTGCTATAAATCAGAAAGTAGAAAATGGACTTACTACGGCTAATGTTATTGAAGCAAATAGTGATACACCTCTACGTTTAGATGCTTCTCAAGGTGCAACAGCGGTTCGGTTAGTCATAGCTAAAGATACTATAGCTTCTGTACCATCTGGAACGGCTATAGGACTAGTTTTGTTTTTTTCTTCTGATATTACTAGGGCCGAAGAATGTTTTGTTACTTTAAGAGCTATGTACGAGTATACTGATGTTGATGATTTAACACTACCAGATGGATATGTTGTTTGTGAGATTGTTCTTCCAGAAAGTATAGTGTTTCAGTATCCATATGTAGCTGCTTATATAGATGCTGCTAATATAAGTAGTGATATATATGTTGATATATTTCCTCATTATATTAGTCAACCTCGGAGATAATTATGTGGAACGCCCAAGTTCGACCTTACGCTGAGAGCTTTGGTTTAGATCAAGAATTTAATAGTCTTGGTATAGTTAATACGATGAATTTTTTACGCCTAGATGCTTCTCAAGGCGGAACAGCTATTCGTATAGCAGTATCAAAAAATTCTGTACTTACGTATGAACTCAACTCTGGTATGGAAGCAGTGTTTACTTTTTCTGATAAACTCCCTATAGATTCTGATTTTAGAGATAGTCCTAGAGAGGCTTCATGCTATTTTTATAATACAACAGAAGAAAACTTAATTCTTAATGGGGGATATGTAATAATAGATTATATAATTCCAGAGATTATAGCTATAGATTATCCTTGGGCTAAAGTGCGAGTTTATACTTCTAGCCGTACAGGGGATTTTATACCCTCTGGGAAAATAGATATATTTCCTCATTATATTAGTCATCCTCATGGCGGAAGAAGGGGGAGATAATTATGTGGAACGCTCAAGTACGACCTTATAAAGAATGGTTTGTTAGGGGCCATAATTTACGAGATGACGGTGAGAATGAATATGATATAGAAAATCTTTATACAGATGATAATATTGTTTTTGGTGGTTATGGCCCTATACGGTTAGACCAATCTCAGGGTGGTACAGCAATAAGGGTTGTTTCCTCTACAGATAAATTACAATATGCAAATGAAACTAATAGAGAACATTCTATATATTTAAGTGTTTTTGCATCGACTTTAAAACCAGTTGATAATGGTGATGTTTATTATACTCTTATCGGAGAGGCAGCTTGGAATATTAATATGTCATTTAAAAATGGTGTTCCTTCGAATGGTATTATTCCTCCGGGAACTTTTTTATGTGACTATGTGTTACCAGCTTTAACATTTGATTTTCCGTATATTGCCGTATCTGTAAATTATAATGAAACGCCACTAATAGATTATATAGATATTTTTCCTTATTATCTAAGTGCGCCAAGGAAGTAATTATGTGGAATAAAAGTATAAAACCTCATGGCGAATATTTTTCTAAAAATCAACGATTAATATTTGGTGTATATGAGGGCAATCAACGCCGTAATATACCTATGCGTCTAGATAATTCTCAAGGAGGAACGTCTATTCGTATGGTAGCATCAAAAGATAGTCTTGTTACTATAGGAGAAGATAATGCGGTACTTTTAAAAGTTTATGGTACTACCGAATATATACAAGGCGAATGGTCCTCATGGACTGACGAAGAAGGGCTACAACATGGTACGTATGAAGATTTATCTGAATATTATTATTTAGGTATGTCACGTAGGGAAGGGTTTCCTCCCAGCGGTTCTAATATGGAGCGATTTCCAGAAGGAGCTTTAATTGTAGAATTTGTACTTCCCCCTACTACTTTTGATTATCCATATATAAAAATAGAATCGGGGGGAGATATGAACGAAGTTATCGCAGGTTATTATGATATTATACCCCATTATATTAGTCATCCAAGGAGGTAATTCCGATGGCAGAAAAGAAATTTATAGTTAAGAAAAGATTTGTTATAGTAAGTGCATCTGGGTCAATGAGTTTTACAGAAGGACAAGGAGTTTCTGAGGATATTGCAAAACGATTTCCACAGTATATTGTAGGTAGAAAAACAGATAAACCAAAGAAACATGACCCTAGTTTACCCCAGAAACTAAAGAAATCGGTGGCAAATAAAATGCCAGAGGAAACTTTACTCGCATGGATCGAGCAGTATTATCCTGCCTCAGTACCTAAAGAACTTATGGAAAAAGCAGATTTAATTACGCTCGTTATGGACTTGCAGGAGAAATAATTATGGACGTAGGACGCACAGAAATAGTTAATGCAGCGATGTTATATGCTAATCAAGATGTAATACTTGACCCGAAAGGAGAGAGCATAAACGCTAAACTGTGCGATATGTTCTATGATAGTACGTTACAGGAAGCTCTTAGCTGCCATCCTTGGTCATTTGCTTTGGAGGCAGCTAAACTTCCAAAATTAGCCGAACCACCTAGAGATTTTAGGTTTAGTAATTCTTATCAATTACCTCATAATTTTGGACGTATGCACTCAGTAAGTTCTTCTCTAGTTATAAATACGTGGAAAGAAAATGTTATAGCTCAAGAGCTATTTGTCGAGTTAGGTGATAGAGCTAATAGTATTCCTACTCCTGAATATATAATTCAGGATAAAAAATTATATACTAATTTCGATGATATAAGAATAGTTTATGTACGAACAGACCTTATACCTTCCGAAATGACTCCTGCTTTTAGAAATTTTTTCGCTATGCTATTAGCCTCTAAGTTATATGTTAAAATGAACGGTGGCTCTGATGGCTTTGCTGATCTGCAAAAACGATTAGCTGCGACTAAACTAGAGGCTAGAAATATAGATGGTGAACAAGCAGATACTACGGAACCTAATAGGCCTAATCTGCTTGTCGCTGCAAGGCTTTACTAATGAAAATATATCCAGATGTTACTAGTTTTATAGGTGGTCTATTATCTCCTACATTAGAAGGGCGAGTGGATTATGCTAAATATGGTGTAGGTTGTAGGGTATTAGATAATTTTATAGTTACCCCGACTGGTGGAGTATACAAAAGGCCCGGATTTCATTTTGTAGCTAAAGCTAAAACTAAAGATGTAAGACTTATCCCCTTTGATTTTAATGGGACAGAAAGTCAAAGTTATGTATTAGAAGCTGGCTCCAGTGGTTATATTCGTTTCTTTACTAATCGTGGACAAGTAGTATCCGGAAATAATCCAGTGGAGCTTAATGCTCCTTCTTTATCTGGAAAAGATTTAAAAGACATAAGCTATGTCCAGTCAGCCGATGTAATTTATTTAGCTCATGGAAGTATGCAACCAGCTAGAATAGAAAGACATAGTGCTACATCATGGGCTTTTCAGCCTTTAACTTTTTTAGATGATGGCACTACGCAGTATCCGGAAGATGGTCTACCTTTTGGGCCAAATAACTATCCGAGGCGAGTACGAATTTATGAAGATAGATTAATATATGCTTCTACTCCACAGCAACCTTTAAATATTTGGATGAGTAGATTAGCTAACTATCTGGATTTTAGATTAAATACAAATAGCCAAAGTAGTGCTTCTACTATGGAACCTTTACCAGAAGATTCAATTTGGCTTCGAGTTCAAGGTTCTAGAACTAATCCTATCATGTGGCTACTTGATATGGAGCAATTAGTTGTAGGTACAAACGGAAGTGAAGTACGTGTTCAAGGTAGAGATATTGATGCTCCCTTAACTCCAGCTACAGCAGGACATAGGCGACAAAGCACATATGGCAGTAATAATGTTCAAGCTATAATGCATGGTAGTTCCGCTGCTTTTGTATCACAATCTGGTCGTGATGTCTTTACTTTAGATTATCAAGATTTTATGTATCGTTTTAAAGCTGCTCCTTTGAATTTGTTATGCCGAGAGATAACTAAGGTCGGAGTAGTAGAGCTTCATACTATGCGTGAACCTGAACCAATAATATGGTGCTTACTTGCTGATGGTACATTAGCAGGGTGTACGTATATAAAAGATCAGCAGATATTTGCTTGGCATAGGCATAAGACAGATGGTTTCATTCGCTCCTGTGCGGTTATACCTTCTGAAACTGGGGATAGATTGTGGGTAGCTGTTGATAGAGGTAACGAAACTTTTATAGAATATCTGGAAGAACCATTTAACTATCTAGCCGATCATGCCATTGACACAGTATTTATGGACTCTATGCTGTCTGGCGTAGCTACAGTAGACGGAAGTATAGGCGGTTTAGCTCATTTAGCTGGTAGGACTGTTCAAGCTGTATCCAATGGTTCTTATTTGGGAGATTTAAAAGTTACTGCTCAAGGACAAATTGAACATGAATTAATACGTACTGGTCATAAAGTTGTAGCAGGACTAGGATATACGGCAGAATTACAACCTATGCGACCTAATTATGATGTCCCATCGAGATCAAGAAATAAGATGGGACAATCTGTACATTTCCAAAAGCGTATAATTGATGTGGTGTTAAGGGTATTAGGTTCAATTAAAGGTGAAGTTCGAGCGGAATATCTGCAACCAATGGCTGGAATAAGTTCGGGTGAATTTGGTATGTGGCAAGAGATAGTAGCTTTTTCAAGAGGTGCTATAGGTAGCGTTCCTCCTCCTTGTAAGACGGAAACAGTAACCATACCAATATCCGGTAACAGTTCTTATGACGCTTTAATCAGAGTAAGACAAACATATCCTTTTCCTTTATTTATAACTGCACTAGCTTATGGTATAGACCAACCGACAGGTGAATAGTATATGGGTGATTTTACATCGTTTTTTGTAAATCCTAGTGTTGATACTTTTGGAGGAATGTTAGCTTCCAAAGGTTTTACATACGGGCTAACCGGATTAGCTTCCGGTTATAGTACAGGTTCTAAAATAGCAGAAGCACGATATAACGCTGCTGCTGCACGACAACAAGCCGATGCTATAGTAAGTCAAAGTAATCTTTCTGCGTATCTGTTTAGGCAACAATTTGCTTATGAATATCGTAAAATGCAGAACGATCAATCACAGCAAATGTCTATGAATCGTGTACTTCAAATGAAGCATGGTATAACCGGACGATCTGCCGATGTAACTATGATGTCTTATGCAGCTAAAGGGCAAGAAAATCTTAATATGCTTTATTATAATGCAGCTATGGAAACAGGAAAAAATTCTATAGCTGCATCAGTAGCAAGAAATCAAATGTTAGCCAAGGCACAACAGTATGAAATTCAAGCTACTAGAGAAGGTATAGCTGGAGTGTTAGGCTTTGGTTCTAGCTTACTTGGGGAAGAAAGAAGATTGAATAAACCCACGACTGATATAACTGGAGGGCTTACGAATATGTCAGCCGTTTTTGCAGCGAATAGAAATAACTCCACTGGACTGGGTTATGAATCATTTGGTTTATAGGGGGCAATAAGAAATGACTATAAAAATGGGGCATGAGCTTTTTGGGCCTGATTCTGTAGCACCGATTGATGGTAATGTAGCAGCAGGAGTAGGTAGACTAAACGATTCTATACCAACATGGGGCATGGCTAATCCTATTGCCATAGCTTTATCTGGACTTCGGGACGAAGTAGTCAGATATGCAGAAACCTATGACGAAACAAAAGCTAAAGAGTTTGAAACTAGAGAGTTTCAAGAGTTTAATAAAAGATGGTATGATCCTGATACTGGTATTCTTGCTGCTCGTAAAGGCGGAGATGCGCAAGGCATATATGATGATTTTGTTGCTGATGCTAGAGAAATAGAAAAAAGAGCACATAATACATTAACTACTAATCAGTTAAACATGGTTTCTAATTCCATGGCTAACACTTTTATGGATTATGGTCGTACTATAGGAGCGTATGAAACTGAGAATTTAATGAGTTATCAAAAAGAAATGATAGCCAATACTAAATTTTCTTTGTCTAACATGGTAATAGAAAATCCAGAAGATGGTAATGCTCTAGCTCGTTTAGTTACAGGTATAAAAGAAGCAAACGAACGATTAGGAAAAATGACTGGGATTAGCGAAGAAGGTATTAAAAATATGACTGCTTTAGAAATAAGTGACGCCCTTGGCAAAGGAATAGCTGCTTTATCTATAGTAGATGCGCAAAAAGCATATGGCATATTAAGAACATATAATAGTTTATTTCCCCCAATGGTTATACCAGCTTTGCATGATGCTATACAGACAAAATATAATACCCAAGTATCTGAGGAATTTAGATATATATTAGAAACTCAAGGAGCAGAAAAAGCATATTCTTTTCTTAACGAGGTTTCCGGATTTACAAAAATATTAGATAATGTATCTAGTTCTATTCATAGCTCTGACCCTTTGATTCATGTAGGCTCCGTTGAATCCGGTAATATTCCTTCTAGGGTAGGTTTTCATTCTAAGGTAGGACAGACATATGGAACATTTCAAATAACGCCAAAAACGGCCCCAATGTTTATTAATTGGCTTTATACTAATGGTCATATAGAAGCATCAGAAAGATTGCTTAAAGCTGATATGCCTTTAGAAAAACAAGTTAATGTTTTAGCGGAAGCAGAATGGCAAGCGTTAATAAAAGAAAAGAAAATAACTCCAGATATGGAGCGTGCTTTTATAATGGATACTCATGTTCAGCCATTAATTAATAGATTAAATGCTGACCTAAGAGGACGTGTAAATACCTTGCCATACTATAGACAAATGGCTGCCACTATAGCAGTTCATTCAGGTTCTCCCCATGGCTCAAAAATACTTAACGAAGCGTGGGAAGAAAGTGGTGGTAATGATTTAAAATTTTCTATGATCGTAGAACAAAAGCGTTTAGCTGCGGTAGGGGCAGATGCCGAAGAAGGGGAAAAAGACAGAATTAGAAAAGAAAGTTCTTCATTTATAGAACAAGTAAATTTAGGAAAAGGTATACCTACTGGTTTAATAGAAGCTGGAAATATTAATCTTGCGAATAGACAAAAAGTGTCTAATGGCGATGGGTACTCTACAGTCTTATCCGGAACTTATGAATTTGATGGAAAGTTTGTTTTACTACCCGGCGTAATAAATGGAGTAATTTATGATGATAAAACTGAGTTTGGTAAGGATAAAATAGTACAGAATTACAAACAAACAAGGGAACATTTAGGAGTTTTTAATAACCAAGAAAACGCTGATAATTATGCTAATACTTTACATGAACAACAGGCCGTATTGTATGGTAATAGCGTAACTGATTATTCTTTAAAACCTTCTATGAGTACCTATTCTCGATTATCTAATTTATTAAATGGCTACGATAACAAACGACAAACGGCTATAAATCAGGCATGGGCTGGTAGAAAAGATGCTATGTGGGCTTATTTATTTTCTGGAAATGATACTCTTTTAAACGATATAGAAAAAGTTTTTACTATCAATAATGCTTCGGAAGAACAAAAAAGAAATCTTGAGGTATTTAGAACCTATAATGAGAATTTTAAAGAGGTAATTAATACACCAGAATATAAGTTAGCTTCGGAAGTTCAAAAACGTGCTATAGCATTTAATTTTATAAATAATTCACAAACCAGTACCAATATTCCTGATGCTCAAGAATGGGCTAAAGAGCTTTTTGATCTCATAGGAGAGGACGAAAAAAAGATTAGTAAAGACCCAGTGGCTTATTATAATTCTGTGGTTCCGGCTCCTTCTCTTACGGAAGAAGAAATAAATACTTTATCTGAATCAAAGCAAATAGAACTAATTAGACAGCGAAATAGAGAACATAGGCAAGGAGCTTTAGATTTTCAGAGTACAAGAGGTTCAGCTTTAACACCTTTTTCGTTAGAAGAAACGGATAGCATAACTAATAGTAATATTTCTGTAGGCGAAAGAATTAATAATATAAAAGCCTTATATGATTTAGTTCCGGATTATGCTACTACAGGATTTTTTCAAGCTGGTTTGTCTGGGGCGGTAGTAGAAATGGCTAGTTTATCCCATAACTATGGGGGACTGGATAGCCACGCTACCACGCTTATGGCTTATGCTTTAAGTGAACCTCGTTTATCCACTGTAGCGACTGTAGGAAAAGACGATAATTTTATAATAAAAAGTAACGCTTTATCTGATGTCGAAGATAATGATTATTATAAATGGCTAAGAGATAAAACATCGATATTGCCCTTAGAAGTTAACGCCTTAAATAACTTACAATCCGTACAAGAGTTATTTGCCAGTGCGGATTTTTCTAGCATTACAAAAATGGCAAGAGATAATATAACTAACTTTTTTAATTACGATACCGCAGATGGTAATTCCGATACCGAAGCGTATGTTGTAGCTAAAATACCAAAAAACGAAACTTATGATATTGATGATCTTAGTGCCGGAGTAAAATTATGGGAAAATGAAAACCTTAGAAATGAATTACCTGAAATGCCTGATTTAAATTATCAAGGTCTGTTACAGACTAAAATATGGGTTCAAACGGCTAATGGCGAATTAACTCTTACTAGCAAAGGAAGAATATTAACTAATAGAGAAAATCAGCCTATCAGTATACCCATGGCTAATAATCATATTAGGATACCATCAATAGGAAGAACCATAAGTAACGTATTAGGAGCTATAGGTGATGCTGTAGATGATTTTATGTATCTCCCCAATCCAAGATCAATAAGAGGTTCAAATCCATGAGTGGTTCTTCAAAATCTTTAGCTTTGTCTAATCCGACAGTAACATATTCTGATATGAATAACTGGTCGGGAGATTATGACCCCGGAAGATGGGAGTATTTAAAAGCACAATTCAGGGCTGCTTCTGAGTGGTCTATTCCTTACTTGGCCTTAAATTCAGCTTTGATACAGCAATCAGAATCAGATGCCGAACAGCTAGGAATAAATAAAATATATAAAAACGAGGAAGAATGGAAAGAATCTCCTTATTATAGAGAAGGTATACGTTTTAATCCTAATGGAATGACCCAAGTTAGAGCGGAAGCATATGCTGCTAATTATGATGCTAGGCGACAAAGAGAAGAAATAATAAGCTCGCATCTTAATAATACTAATTCAAAGTTTTTTGATACTGTTTTAGGCTTTGGCGCCGGGTTAATAGCTAATGCACCAGACCCCTTAAATCTTATACCTTTATCTGTGGGGTTAAAGGGAGCAAAATTAGGTTCAGCCACCTTCGGGCAAATAGCGAAAAGCGCAGCTATAAGAGGAGCAGGAGTAGGAGCAGGAGTCGGCTTGACTTCTTCTACGATAGCTGCTATATCTCTTAATTCTCAGGGAGAAGAAATCGGGTACCAAGACATAATGCTTAATACCATTTTTGGTGCTGTTCTTGGTATGGGGTTCGCTACTGGGGGAGGATATGTAGGCCGAAATAGAATAAGAAATCAGATGCGTGGACAAAATGCTTTGCTTCACGACTGGTTAGAAGTTACTGGGAATGATGTACAACCTACTGCGATAGCTGAAAATTTAGAAGGAATGAGGGCAGGAAGAACTGATGCTTTTATAAATTTTGAAAGAGCAGGAAATAGAGTAGTAGAACAATATCAATTAAAGCAAGATTTTCTTGATACTTTGCGCACAAATTTAAGTGCCGAAGATAAATTACGGTATTCGCAAGCATTTGAATTAGCATTACGGCAACTTTCGGATGGGGTTCCAGTTGATGTATCTCCTGTTCTTAAAGGTTCTAATATGCTAAAAAATGCCGAAAAAGTATTAAACGATTTTAGAGCAAAATTAAAAGCTGCTACTCCCCTTGAAGAACAATATGTAAGAGAAGTACGAGAGGCTAATCAACGACTATCTAATTTAGATACACAGATAGCCATGTATAACGAATGGATTGAATCCCATGGTTTGAATGACCCTGAAATACGATCTTTATTACAAGGTGATGAATTAGCTCCAGAATATAGAAGGGTTAGAAATACTATTGATTCTTTAGAAAAAGAGAAAATACGTATACAGGAGGTAAAAAATAAAGCACAAGAAAACGCCAGTAACCATTGGAAAATAAACGAAGAACTAAGAGCTAAGATATATGAGCAAGAAAAACACGTATCGAATAAACAAGCATTAGACCAATCTGAGTTAGATATAACTGCTCGTAGAGAAAATATAGTTAATATACAAAGAGAAATAGATAGCGGAACTGATTTAAAACCTAAAGAAATACAGCGATTACAGTCCGCATTAAAAGCGGAACAAGATGCTTTAGCTATAATAGAGGCTACGCAAGCTCAATTATTAGAGCTATATTCTGGTAATATGACCCTGGATAAATTAGATTGGACTCCTACAAATCCATTGGGCGAGAGTGCTTCTACTAGTCCTACTAGCAGGGTAGACGACCCTGTAATTTTTGATAATCAAGGAAGGTCTTTTGAAGAAAAAATAGCCGAAGAAAATAATTTAATAGATAGCAATACACGAAATCTTATGGCGGATTTAGATAGGGAGGCGGATATGTTTAGAATGACAGATGAAGTAAGAAATGTTGTAGAAAATTGTGTTCTTTCGGTGGTGATATAATGGCTCTTAGAAATCCTGCTTATGCAAAATGTGTATCACAGCTTACCGGAAAAAATAATATAACTCCGGAAGAAGCGGAAATTATAATAAACAATATAGATAATGTTAGGCAAAGATTTGCGCCCAATATAGATGCCGAAGAAATTATGCCTAGCGTGATAGGTATGTTTGAGGAACAATCTTATAGAAGAATGTTGTTAAAAAGAAACGTTATTTTGAATCGTATAAAGATATCTGATTCTTTAAATACTGTAAATGAACGCATGAAATCTGGTCTAACCGCATATGAAGCTCTTGAATCTTTATTAGTAGGAGATTTGAAAAGAGCTTTTGGTGGTCGTATGTATGTTGATTTAAAACGTGAGGCTATTAACCTAGAACATTGGCAAGGATTAGTAGATGATTTTGGGAGAATTAGTGAAGCTCAAGGTTTTTCTGCCGACCATATAGGGAAAATATTAATAGATCGAAACGATCCACAAAGGATAGATTTTGCTAATGAGTTATATGGCATAGATACAAAAAATTCTCTTATGAAAGAAGCTGCGGAAGCGTATAGAAATAGATTAGAAACTCTACGTCTAATGGAGCATAAAGCAGGAATACTTGATAAGCATATAGAAAATTATACACCTCATAGTAACTCCATGGATAAAATATCTAGTACCAATGCTACCGAATGGATGGCTGATATATACGATGCTATTGATTGGTCTAAAACTATGACCGATGTTGCTGCATCGGAACGCATGGCTAAACTTCGTGAAATATACGAAACCATATCTGTTAATGGAGATCACGAATTTTATGATGGTGATTTTATTAACAACACTGCTAGAATAATACATTTCAAAGATGGTGCTTCATGGCTTAAATACCAAGATAAATATGGTGTTGGAAACTTAATGGAGCTAACTGACCAACATATAGGAGCTAGTGCTAGACGAATAGCGTTAGCCGAAACTTTTGGCCCCAATTTTGATGATAATTTTGCTGAACTAGTCACCATGGTTAAAAGACAAGTAGCAGCCGAAGAATTAAAAACAACTCCCGGCACTAAAGAGCATACAAGATTACAAGAGATATCAAAGCAAATAAACCGAGAGTGGGGCGATGGCCCTACAGGTACTAGGCGCTCTGGAGCTTTAGCTCGCCAATGGACAACGGTAACTGGGAGAGATAATAATCCAGCTAGTCCTAACATGGCTAAATTTTTTGCTAATGCTAGAAGCTATAGTGCTATAACTAACCTAGGATTAGCGGTGCTATCTGCTTTAAATGACTCAATGGTTATGGTAGCTCATCTTAGAGCTATAGGTAGAGGGGGGAATTTCATACAAAGATTATATAATGTCTTTTCCGGAAAGGTAAAAGGCTATGAAAGTAGAGGCAGAGAGATCGTTAGAGAAATGGGCTTTTTTAATACCAGTAGATTAGCTTGGTTATTTAATAAACTGGACTTTGCTAATAATTCTAAAACTATGAGTATGACAAAAATAGCCGACAAATTTATGAGATTTAATTTCCTTACCGGGCTAACTGACGTGGATAAAGGCTCATATGCTTTTTTATTATCTAGGGAAATAGGAGGAATGAGGGATATCCCTTTTAATAAATTAAACGCACGAACTAGAGAATGGATGAAAACTTATGGCATAGATGAACCTAAGTGGAATTTATATCGAAAGATGACCGAACCAGTAGACGATTGGCATATGCTATCTCCGGAAATGGCTTATAGATTACCTAATGAAGATTTTGTGCATTTAATATCCCCGGAATTAAGAAGCTCGACTGTAAGTAAAGAATTTTTAGATATGGGTTTTGATGCGTCTAGTTATGAAGTAACTAGAAATAACGCCTTAAAAAGCGCAAGACAAAAAACTAGACAGGAAATGGTCATGTGGTTTCGTGATGATTATAAATATGCCGTTATGGAACCTGATGCCAGATTAAAAAGTTTTATGACACAAGGACTACAGAGAGGTACTCTAGCTAGAGAAGTATTATCCACAACTTCTCAATTTCTTTCCTTCCCAACGTCTTTTGTATTTAGGCAATTAAGAGGAAAAGGCTGGAAAGCCTATGATAAAACGGGTTTTGACGGAGCAGGACTTATTTCTTTTATGTCCTCTTTAATAGCCATGGGGTATTTAGTAGGAGCAACTAAAGATATAGTTAGTGGCAGAACACCAAAAGAAGTTGATAACTGGAACACGTGGATGAGTGCATTAGCACAGAGTGGTTTTCTTGGGGTATACTCTGATTTTCTTTTTAACGCCACAAATATGAGTTCTGGTAATCCTGCTACAAAATTTTTAGGAGGTTCTGTGGGAAGTATGATAGGCCCATTATTCAGGGTGCCATATCAATTATTATCTGGCGACCCGAAGGGAGCAGGAAAAACAGTAGCTAATACCGTAGTTGGGAATGTTCCCGGAGCAAATACTTTTTTCTTAAAAGCTGCTGCTGACTATCTTATTTTTAATGATTTAAAAGAAAAGATTGATCCCGGATTTAATTCTAAAATGCGAAGAAGAATTAAAAGGGATTTTAATCAGACGTATCTAATACCTACGAGGTAATTAAGTTATGACAGTTGATGCAACACCCACTGGGATGAGGTTTGATGTAACGAGTTCTGCTATAGGAACAGAGTATTCTATAACATTTCCTTATCAGGATATGAGGCATATAAGAGCGTATTATCGTAGTCCGGCAGCAGGAGCGACTAATGTCGAACTGTTCCGTAACGCGGATTTTATTGTAGATGGTACAACATTTACTACTTTATCTGTCATACCATCTGGAGTACGACTAGTCATTTTTAGACAAACTGATTTAACTCAAGAGATAGATTGGCCTGATGGTCAAGCAGTGTTTCCTCCTAATATAGAAAAAGGGGACGATAAATTAACTTATATTTTACAAGAGTTTGCTCATAGCGTCAATCGTTTATTTCCATCTGGATTTGATAATGAGTACGCTAATTATCTACCTCCGGGGTTACTTGATGCTATATATAATGCTCGTGATTTAGCTTTAGATGCTGCTGAACGAGCTACTACAGCAGCTACGGAAGCTGAAAATGCAGCATGGAGAGCAGAAGATGCAGCTAGACGTACAGCAGATGATTTAGTAGAAGTTTCAAAATTAGCTGATCTATCTACTCTGGCAAGTGGTACAGCTTTAAATGTCCGTAAAGGTTGGATTGTTGTATCAGACGTTCCAGCAGGAACAGAATATACAATGCCTATGTGGTATTATGTAGGCAGAGCGCATCTCATGCTTTGGTGTAATAACTTACCTTGTTATATGCGAGATGTAGGTAACGAAACCAATGGCTTATACCAGTTTGAGGAAGTAGGAACTTCTTTACTTGAGAGTAACAAAGTTAAATTTAATTTTGATCTTAAAGCCGGGGATGAAATAGAAGGTATAGCTTTGTCTAGCCTAACTCAAACCATGTATGAAACATTATCCGAAGCTGTAGAATCAGCAGAAACTATAATAAGTATTATGCCTCCTCCTAGTTCGGCAGACGAAGGAGATGTACTAACTGTAAATAATTTAGGTGATGCAGAATGGTTACCATCAACAGCAGTTATGTCTTTTAAAGCTGACCCATGGGTAAATGAACCTAATTTTACATCTAATCTACCTATGCTAGTAACAGCAGATGGCTGGTATACTTTAAGTCAGACAGCTACTACTGCCGGAGATGTGTTAAGACTCACTTCTGATAGCGGAAAAGTTGTAGCTATTTACGCTCATGCTGCCGGAAATAAACCAAGTATAACTTTAGCTGTAGCAGCAGGAGAAATGCTAACTCCTTTTTATAGTTCGTCCAATAATGATCGTACTCTTACTTTTATTCCTTTAGCAAAATAGGGAGATTAATCCATGGCTTTAATGCAAATATTAAGACGTTTGTTTCAAAATAACGGTGTAGGGCCAATATTAAATCGTGATATTGTACCTCTCCCTAATGTAGCTGCGCCCTTATTTTGGTTAGATAACACATTAAATTTAGATACGGCTGGTCTAGGGGGAGGAGTAGGAGCAAATCCATTTGATGCTACATTAATAAATACTTTTAATAATACTGGACTTAAACCCGGAGTTTATTTTGCTAGAGCAGGAACTCCCGGCGCACCTACTTCTAGTGGAAATTTTCATATAATGGTTCGACACGCTACTAACGCAGATGGAGTATTATTTATAATACAACAAGCAGTAAACTTTTCAGCTAATACTACGTATCAAAGGAGTTTTTCAGTATCTACATGGTCTGCGTGGAATGACGCTAGTGGTGGTAGTGGTACTCTTGGTTCGTCATCTGGTATAGGGCAGATAACAACTCCAGTATTAGTACGATCTGGGCCAGTATTTTTTCGTAATGAAATAGCTGGATTTTATGCTCATAAATGGACTCCTTTTTATTACGGCCCACCTAGTGGTAGCGGTAATTGGTGGTGTTTTGGGCCTTATAATCCGGAGGCTTCTCCTAATGAACCTCCTTATACTGGTGATCTTCCAGCAGGAGCGGATAAAAACGAAGCATTTGTTTATACCCAACAGACTAGGACACTTTCTGGAGGAACAGCTATGTTTCATTTAAATTCAAAATCTCAAGCAATTGGGAGTAGACCAGAACAGGTACCGAATCCGCCTGCATTACCTAATACTGTTCAGCAAGGTTTTTGCGTAAGGATAAGCTAACTCAATGAGATTATTTCACTTTATATATTGTACGGTGCTAAAAGATAATTTTGCTTTTATAGCAACTGTAAACATAATTATAAATACTTTCGGAATTATTATGGGAAAGAAGAAAGGATTAAAAACGATTATTGCTGATCTATTTATGTCCTTTTGTTTTGCTCTTATAGTAGGTGCTTATGTGGTTAATCAATATGAACAATCAGAAATGTTGCTTATTGGTTCCATTGTAGTAAGTACAATTATAGGGCCAGACTTCATAAGAGGACTATATACTATATCTTCTGACTTCTGTAATAATCCACTGGGTATTATTAATCAAATAATTCATACTATTAAGGGGGCCTTAAAATGAACGGTCATGTATCCTATTATGTTCTTCTGTTTTTTTTAATCTCTGGTTCTATTATAGCATCACTACTGAATGGTTTGTCTTTAGTTACTTTAAGAAATTGTCCCGATAAACTAAAAAACATAAGATTTATAGGACATCGTATCAAAGCCATGGGGTGGTTATTTGTTTCCTATTATTGCCTTTATGCAGCGATACATCGTAATCCTGATTATATAGTAGTTATACCATTGTTACTAATATGCGTAGGAGAAATAAGTGTTCGATCTTTCTGGCTTCTCGAATCACAAAAGTTTATAAATTCAAGAACAGGTAAAGCCTGTGAGTGTATTGAAAATGAACTCAGCTACTCTAACTAGATTTGAATCATCAGATAGTGGGACTTTTGGTAGGCTTAGATATAATGGTACAGTATTTTATACCGCCGAACTACCAGATAGAGATAACCAATCTAATATATCTTGTATACCTGTAGGGGTGTATAAAGTTATATGGACTTTCTCTAGTAGATTTAAACGTATACTTCCAGAGCTATTGAATGTCCCTCATAGAAGCAGTATAAGAATACATATTGGTAACTACGCAGGAGATACATCTAAAGGATACAAGAGTGATGTAGAAGGTTGTATATTACTTGGGGAAGGAATAAAGTCTTATACGAATGGACAACAGATGTTAACTGAAAGTAGAATAGCTTTTGAAAGATTTGAAAAGTATGCAGGGCATGAAGATTTTATGCTAGATATAAAATAGCAAAAGGCCCCATAACTATAGAAGCCTTTTGCTATTTTATAAAAATTATTATATAGGAGTAAAAATATCGTAACATACTCCTGTATAAATTTCAAGAGGAAAATAATATGTTTGCTAAAATAAAATTATATGTTTATGCCGGAGTGTTAGTAGTTATAATACTTTTATCCGGAACAATATATTCTAAAGCGCATACTATAGGTAAACTAGAACAAAAGATAGCTGTGCATGAATATGAAGTAATTATACATGAACAAGAAATGGAAGTAGCTAGAAATACTATATCTAGGCAAAATGATACAATACGTGATTTGCGAGTACGAGAGAAAAGCTACGAAACTAAGCTAGTTAAAATGCAAAAACAAAATATAAAAGACGAAACTAAAGACCAGAAAAAATTACAAGAGGAATTAAATAAAGATTCTTCTTCGGATAACCAGTTAAAACTTATTCAAGATATGATAAAGGCGTTTAACAATGTATAAATATATATTATTACTACTAATATTATTTCTAACTGCATGTGCTTCTCCTAAACCATTGGTGCTGACAGAGTACGTAACAGTGGAAGTACCTGTCATGTATAAACTAGAACGACCAGAGCGACCACAGCAGATGGATTTGTCTATACCGGAGTACATACAGAAATTATTGTATTATATAAAAGAGTTAGAATTTATAATTGACGAGGTGAATAATGACTAGGGAAGAAATTACCGAAAAGATCGCTGCCCTTGAGAAAGAAAAAGATTCTGTCAAGGGCAGCGAATGTGAAGTTTATACTCGTATTGTAGGTTATCATCGCCCAGTAAAAAACTGGAATGATGCCAAACAGGAAGAATTTAAAAATCGTATTATGTTTGATTAGATTTATTTTTGTTGCTAAAATCTGGAGGTGGTGGAGCATACCAAGGGTCGCCACCTTTATATTTTTTTCTTTCTTCTCTAACCCACCTATCTAGTTGTATTGGTATAATTGCCAAACCATGGAAAAGAATAATTCCTCCAAACAAAACTATCAATATCCATAGAATTAACCACCAATCTTTAATGTCCATTATATCCCCTAATCAAACATCGTAACAGTTACAAGCATTAATAACAGAAAAAACATACCGCAAAGAATAAACATAATGTCCCCCTATACCAACATATGCCTTTTTAATTTTAACCCCATTCTTGATACTTTTTCACGCTAGACTGGCGTGTTTCAAATTATTTAATTTAGCTATTTGTGCTTTGGAATTTTCCCTTTGTTTCTCCGATGTTTTTCTTGTATTAATATCTTTTCCAAACCTATAAATATGTAAACTACAATTAACGCTAGGGCAAAGTTCGACTTCTTTAGTAGAGTGTCCAACGCACTCTAGGCACTGTGCTTTAATGGCTTTAAGTATGGTTGTTTTAGACATCATTATTCCTCCACTTCTGAATTATTTTTTAGTAGTTCTATTGTGTTGTTATACGCCTTAGTAAGAAGTTCTGGACTTAATTTATATTCTTTGTATCTACCCCATCTGCCTAAATCTCCCATTACCCTATCAGCTATATATTCTAGCACATCTAATAAGTTTATATCATCGGGAGGATAGTCTTGTAAATTATGCCTTTCTTTACTATGGATTTCTGAATACCATTTGTCTTTACAAAAGGTATAATTTTTGTCCTCATAAGATTTTACATAACTATCATAGAACTCTGTCATGTTGTATAGTTTAGAATAATCGTGCCTTAATCCTATATTATAAAGTTTGTGTTGAAGCCATTGGAGAGCTTCTCGTACATCATTTTGATGCTGGATGGTAGCATTTATTACTTCATTTAAAGAAGGTAGATATTCTGCTGTTCGGCTATCTGCGCTGCGTGATCTCTTTATTTTAATTGAGTTATATCCTCTCATTCTTTTTCTCCTTTCTTTAGCTCATTTAGTTTCTCATCAAGTTTTAAATTAAGTAACTCCATTACTTTCTCTGGAGTTTTAGCTGCTTCATTAAACGCAGTAGTTTCCATAACGGCAGGAACAGAGTACATTATTATAGCTTGCTTAGTGGTAGGTACTGCCATATATAATAGTAAATTTATTGTGTATAAAGTGATTATAACTACATACCCTTTTATAATTTTTTTAGTTATAGATTCGCTTATTTCGTCATTAAACCAGCCTACCGTAAAAATAATACTAGAAATTATTATAACAAAAGTCGATACCCAAACGATAGCTGATAGTACATCATGTATAGTATCTAATCTTAATATTAAATATAACTGCATAGGTGTCATATTTCATTCCTCCTTAATTTGTCTATTTTCCTAAGACAATAAGCTATTCTATTTTTATGCCTAGTTACACGCTTTAAAAGTTTTTGAATTTCCCATTCGTGACATTCTATACGAGTAAGATAATCATGTACTTGAAGCACTGGTCGTTTCATTATATCTCCTTTACTTCGTCATATATTTCATTCATGTTCTTTTTTATCCATTAAATAACAAAGTACAGCTATGTTCCATAAAGCATGCTTTAAATGTGGTAATCCTGATTCGATATCAAGATGTCCGCCTTTATTATATTTTATAAGATGCCTTAATAATGCAGCCCAATATCTATGTGGTTCTACTTGCTGCCAAGTATTAGCAGGGTATTTATCCGCTCCATAAGTATATACCTCTGCTATATATTCTAGCATTTCAAGGGGTACTAAATCAGTTCTAAGTTTACCATCGTCATATTTTACACCGTCTTTAATTTCACCTACATTCATATATTATCCTCCTCTATTTCTAAATCATTATTTTTGTATGAATAAAAAGTTGATTCATTTAAAGCCTCTTTGACTAATTTAATAGGGCCTTTATCTCTTTGAAAATCATATACGTACCAAGTCTTACCTTTGTTATCCATTTCCTCATTTAATGTAATCTCATAATCAGCGGTATTCGCCCTATGGTTCATTTTTGTATTAACTATTTTCATTGTATATAACTTTTTATCATAGCTTCTACCTAACGCACTTTTTAATTCAACAGTTACTAGTAACATTATGTTCTCCTGATTCTAATTTCCGATTCTCATCGTTCCATGCTCTTATAACGCCCCAATAAGAATAGCGATAAGAAGAACAATTACCACATTCTTTGCACATAATTTCGCCACCACGCCTACCATAAAGAAAACATATTTTCTTTGCATCAGCATTTCCACATTTAGAACAAGGATTTAAATCATATGTATTATTCCCAATTTTGTATTTCATTTAGTTTTTACCTTTCTGTTTGTAAGATTTACAATCCCATATAGCTTGACACGAGGTAAGATGTTCCCTAGCTTTACATACTAATGTTTCATTTTTTGAGTGAATAGTTTTTATCTCCCCATATTCATTTTTAGGGTACTCAAAATACCACACATGGTTTTTTGCAAATTTACAATAATGGCATCTTCCTTGACTAAACATCTTAGACTCATTTTCTTTCTTCTGACCATAATCTATTATCCATTCTTTTTGGTTCATAATGAATTAACATCCTCCATATCTACGCCCATATATTCTATATTTGCCACACAGTTATCACAAAATAATCTTGCCGGAAGTTTTCCTATGTATTTATATTCTCTTGAAACTTTACATCTCTTATTACATTTAGGACAAATAGCGTCTATAAATTCGCCCCCACCTTTAGTTCGCTCTTTTTGTATATAGTTTTCATCCTTTCTTCTTTCTTTGTGTTCTTGTAGATTTACCCATTTATGCTCCTTACAATATTTACCGTTCGGAGAAGTAAAACCGTTACAACCTTCATACTGACATGGTTTTTTAATAGCCATATTATTTCAACATCTCCTTTACAAATTTTTCCTGTGTCATATCTTTATCTCTTAGAGAATCAAATACCTCATCATCTTTAGTATGTAATGCTTTAAGATGAAATATTAAAACTGGTTCCATTTGACCGGGCCTAACTAATCTACCATTTAATTGTTGATATTGTTCGAGTGACCAAGGTAAACCATACCAGATAATTCTATGACCACTATGTTGCATATTTAATCCATGGCTTAGACTCTTTGGATGAACAAGTAGCAGTGGTACTTCCCCTTTATCCCATTTAGATATTATGTTTTCCTTAACTTTATCTGGCACTCCTCCTGCTATAACAGGTATATCACCTAACTCTTTTCTAATCATATCTATTTCGAACCGAAAATATACAGCACAAATTATAGGAGAACCATTGGTAGTTTCTAATATTTCTTTCAGAGCTTTTATTTTTTCTGTATGTTTAACTTCAAAAGTTCTATCGTCTTTGCCTATATACAATGCACCTTGCGTTATCTGTCTAGCTTTATTAGACATCATTGAAGCTACAGACATTACTTCCCCACATTGTTCTTGTACTTCTTTTCTTAATTGCTTATACATAGTATACACAGACTTAGGTAATTCTATATCATAAGGCTGATATACTTCTTCCGGCATACCTTCCGTACTTCGCAGAGAAAAAGTCATAGGTTTTATCTTCTCAATGATCTCCGCCATAGCTCCTTCTTTCATTCCAGATAGCCATCTAGGTGAGCCAGTATGCCAAAAGTAACGCTCATCGAACTTAGACCAAGAAGCACCAAGGGCCTCTCCTCTATCGATCATATAATACTGCGACCATAAGTCTTGGTATCCGTTAGGTATGGGAGTACCAGATAAACAATATACTCCTTTAAATAACGACTGGCTTTTTCGTAGCGTTTTAAATCGCTTAGAGCTATGCCCTTTAATAAAGGTACTCTCGTCTATAATAAGAACACGATCTTTAAGGTCATTATACCCCATGGTTTTTATTTCTTCGTCTAGCCAGAGCAGACCCTCATAATTTATTATCTTTATTCTCGCATCAGATTGAAATAGTTTACTCTTGTCTTTACCATGAATAAAAACATGAGAGAAATCAAAACCATGTTTAGCTATTTCTTTCTTCCATACTTGTTGTGCTACCAGAAAAGGAGCAGCTATAAACGCTTTCTGATTAGTACGGCGTAAATACTCTAAACATATTAAAGTCTTACCAGTACCCATACCATAGTTTAAATAGGCATGGGATTTGTTGGTCATTTTCTCTACAGCTTCTTCCTGATATTTACGCAGTTGTGTTATCATAAACTTGACTCTCTATCACATGGTTCTAATTGCCTAGCTGTTTCTAAATGCACAAATATATTGTCTAATTGTTTAGTTTTTGCGCTAATGACTATTTGTATTGCCATATCAGTAATTAACATATGTGATTTAATGTATTCTTTTTCTATAAATTCGTGTACTAATTTAATCAATTGTTCTTCTGATATACTGATAATCATATTAGAAACAGTATCAGGATAACACTCTTTTAATAATTGTTCCCTTGATAACATTTTATATTCCTTTCATTTAAGTTCTTTCCAGATCATCTCTTGAACTTCTGATTTGGTTTTAACTACATATAATCTCTGCTTCATAGAATGAAGCCATTGGTGAATAAACTCTTGCTCCTTACTTACTCTACCTTCCGGTTGTTTAACTTCTACAAAAAATATATGACCATTAGGTAGTACGACTAATCTATCCGGGATACCTACATAGTCTTTTAGTTTAAGGCATAAGCCCTGATGTGATTTAGTCACAACTTCGTATAGAAACTTCTCGACTTCTCGCTCCCTCATTATAGACCTCGTATATCTATATCATAATCTATAGCTAATTCAGACTCCCATTTTCGTGACATAAAAGAAAACAACCTACTTTTAAGTCTACTTATAATATGTTTTCTTCTATTACCCTCAAGTTCTAATTTAAAAAGTATGATTAAATCTCTTTCGCTAAGTGAGTGCTTAGAAATATAATTATTTAAAATAATCCAGTTAGTTAAATACTCCCCATATTTAACTCGTTCTTTATCATTTATTTCTAGGCCTATTACTTTATTAATTGATATCATTTCTTATACCTCTTAGATATTGTACCTTCTGTACGAAGGGGTAGACCTTTAGCCCATGAAGGTGGAACGCACATCACAGCTTCTATATATTCTAGCGTTTGTTTCGCTTGTTCTTCTGGAACTTCTACAATAATCTCATCGTATGTTGTCCATAATATTCTAGGATTATTATGGCTTCTCAGATGACTTAACACTTCATTTAGTATATCTCTTGCCGTAGCTTGAACTATATTTTCTACTATCTTTCCGGGAATTAATTTTTGAGGACACCATGTCTTAGTCTTTTGATCGTAACCCATGTAAGTAATATCGTATCCCCGATCTGTAGCTATTACATTTGGTTCATAATAACATACCTTTCTTCCGCTTGGTAACTTAATAGTAAGCCACTTGCGATTGCCTTTACGATAAATATCGAATACGCATTTATTCATTTCAAAAGGATGATGGTTTACTATGGCGTTTTTACACGCTTTAAAGCAATCATACCACATACGTACAACTCGCCAATGTTTTTTCCTATAGCTATTCTTCATTCGCAATGCTTCTTCTTCTGTGAGTGAGAGGCCATAACTTTTCTTTGCCTCTTGCTTAATTCGCTTTTCTCCTGCCCCATAACCATAACCTAGAATGGCAACCTTACCAAACTGCCTTTGATTTTTTAAAACTTCTCCGTAGTGTAGTTTAAACAATGCTGCTGCTTCATCTATGTATTGATCGAACCCATCTTTAAATCTCTGTAATGCTTCTATGTTATCAGCAAACCATTCTATAAGAACATACTCTATACTCGACCAGTCAGCCCAACAAAGTGTATGCCCTGTACTAGCTGCTATCATTGGACGCAATAAAGCACGAGCAGATTGCACTGGATTTTCTTTCATTATGGATTCGTCATAGAATTTAAGTATCTCTGCATCGGGATCAGGAACCGATGCACGAGGAAGATTAAGAGGTTGCGCTCCTTGACCAGTAGTTCTACCTGTCAAAGCACCATGATATCTCTGCGTAAAAGTTAATCTTCCGTTAGTAGCCATCTCCTCGAAACGAGTATATTTACCTATGGACGAAGCTCCTATTGCTGCTCTCATCTCAAGTAGTGTTGCTATATCTTCCGGAAGATCATGCGTTAACCATTCTTCAACTGTAGCAGCTTGGCAATTAGGCAAAGCATAACCTCTAGCATTACAATAATCTACGATACGTTTATTCTGTTTAATCGTACTTATCTTTCCTCCAGTAAGAGCAGGAAGTTTAGAGTATTGATCTTCAATATACTTCTGATATGTTTCTCGGATAACACTAACATCACCCACAGCTACAGGTATACCATCGGCGTTCATTAGGGTAATTATAAGCCATGACTCTTGTTCCTTTGGTTCGAGAACTTTAGTAGGAAGGGCAAGAATAATCTCCTCCTCAGCAACCACGTCATCCTTACAGTATTCTACGAAGTCATCCCAGTCTTTACCGTACCGATCAGTCTTAGGATTACAACTAAATATTTTTATAAGTTTCTCTCCGGCAGGATTTTTTAAATTCCTACACCCAAGAGCATGAGCTACTTGCTCAAGTTTATTAGGAAAACCAAATCGGTTTGCAAGCGCAGATATACAATGAAAATCCTTCAATGGTTTAGTAGGAAATCCATATTTTCGTACGCCTATTTCATGCCATATTACCCATTCAAACTGTGCATTAAAGGCATGTATTTTAGCATCTTTTAATATCAGATATAGGGACGTAGATAACCTAGGAGGGAACCACATAGAAACAGGGTCTTTAGAACCTAGTTCTTTATAGCCCATCATAAGAATATCTGTAGACATATGAGCAGCATAATTTGACAGCCCATAACGAGGTAAGTCTACTAGCGATGTAGTTTCAAAATCTACAACTAAATCCAAGGGTGCCTCCTGACTAGCGGTGGTAACTTAATACCACCGCTATAATTATATCAATTTAGAAAGGTACATCTTCTGAGTTATCTACCGCTATAGTAGCAATATCCGCATACTCCTCGAACTCATCTGAGGCAGAAATCTTACCATCAAACCTTTCTCCGTCCTCTACTTTCTGTAGCCCAACCAGTGATGAGGTAACACCCATGTTGAGTATAGCTCCTGTTTTAGATTTAGCAGCAAAAACATAAAACACTAATGAAGCTCTACCCCAACAACCCGAATAAAAATCCTCTTTATTATCTTCCGGTATCTGCTTATTATATTTGTCATACATCTTCGGTGGATCATCACTTCTTGAGTCCATATAAAAGCAGTCTTTTAAATGAGCATACTTAATCTCGTCCTCTTTATATTTCTCATCACCATCTTTAACTATATTCTTTTTAAAGCTAGGACTTTTTAGCTGTTGAGAAGTAATCTTTCCCTTGTCTAATCCTTTCTTTAAAGCAGCATCAATAGCATCATACACTTGTTTTACAACTGCTTTATTTTTCTTGGGAATTATAAGTTGAATACTATATTGCAATTTATTTGCCATGTCATTCATTTTTGGTTCCCATACATTAGCATAACTCATTCTTACTAATTCATCTTTTGTTCCTATTAATGACATAATATTTTCCTTTGTTTTAGATTAAATTAAAATCGTCAAAAGCCCTTGTATTATTTTCTTCGTAGTATTGTTTTGCATTTTCCACTGATCTGTTGCACCTACCATACGCTGTACACCATCTACAACTATCTGCACTTGGTACGATAGGTGCATCTTCTTTCTCTGCTATTTTCACCACCTCCCTTACAAGCTCCTCAAATTTACTTAGTTCACCAGCCGTATACATCTTTGGCTCGAAATAATCAAAGCGTGGTTGAAATATCCAAAAGAAATAATCTACATTCTTTGGTAAGTTCTTTAGCCCTGCTCTGAAACCACTTATATACGCCAAGCCCTGTGGATTATCATCTACATATACTCTGATACCTCCTCCAAATTTATAGTCTATAACGTGTACTTCAAACCTTCCAGTTAATCTATCTCTACCAGTTAAAGCTATATCAAGTGTACCTAACACATCACAATTAGGCATCTTAACTTTTAAATCAGTATATATCTTTATTCCAGTTAAGTCCTTAATTATTATTAGTAGTTTTTCTATACACTTACCTATAAGTGCTTCGTGTTCTAACCTCTGCCATTCTATCCCTTCTAAAGAAAAGAGCTTGTGAGTAACTACATAGGACATTACAGCGTGTAACATGGTTCCTTCTTCTGCATATTTACTCGCTACGCTTTCTATGTTTTCACTCATTCTTACACTACCGGGACAGATAAGTATTCTTTCTAATTGAGAAGGACTATATTTAGCATGAGTAGCTTCATTATTCACTCCTTCCATTATATCAAACATTGTTATAGCCATTTAATCTTCCTTTGGAAATCCCAATATATCCGCATAATCTCTCACAAGAGGAGGCATTATCCATTTACGATAAGCAAAACCACCGTTTGCTTTCGTTCCTTGGCATAATCTACCTCTGCGAATAACCTTATTACTATTTATAACTACATCGGATTTAAGTGAGTTTGTCCATGCCCCACATAAACGCTCAAGTATACGCTCTAACTGTGGTTGACCTCCTTTGGTTAATAAACCTTTAGCTTTTAATATAGCCATTACCTCTCCGGTGCTACGTAATCTATCTCCTTTTATCTGTTGTATATTTAAATCTTTTATATAATTCTTTGGCATTTTATCTACTGAATCAAAGTCCCATAGTTCCTCCACAGAAATCATCATGTCTGATTTAGCAGCTATAGCTTTATTTAAATCATTAAGATGATCTATCTCTCTTTGATTCAGAAGCCATGGTGCTTCGCCTTTTTTTAGTCGCTCATAAAATTCTATCTTTAAATCATTATATAATTTATGTAAGTTTACTTTTGCTGCTCCGATAGTATCAATGGTATTAACAGGTATACACCACAATCTACGTGTACCATTGTCGGACAAAGCCATTCGAGTTTCATTAGTAGTACCTAAAAGAACTGCTTTACGATACATACTTCTTTCTGAGTTTTCAAATATATCTGTGAAGCCTATTTCATTAGCGGAAAATAAACTTTTAAAGATACTAGACTGATCTCCCATGTCTATAAAACCTTCTATTTCGTCTATTTGTATTACCGCTTTCTTAGCCATCTGTCGTAGAAAATCTCTAATCTGTTTCTCACTATGGAGTTTCATACTAACTTCTTTTCTTTGCGTACCTAGAGCTTCCGGTAACAAGAGCTTTAAGAAGGTAGACTTAAAAGTATTTTCTACACCTACCAGAATTAGTATACCGCCATTGTCTGAAAACTGTGTAGCTTTTAAACTATCATCTCTAAATTTTAAAAGCAAGAATAAAGTTTTCTTTAGCAAAGAAAAATATAAATCTCTATCCTCATCCGTAGGAGCATGAACATTAAGGCATTTAAATAAATAATCTACCGTTGAATTAGCATTATAATCTTTTACATTATATGTACTTCCTAAAATATGAACTGTTTTAAATTCTTCCGGAAGTAAATCAAATGGGGTATCAAGCCATTCGGATACTAAATCCAGTGGTTTTGATGCAGTATGACACCATACCTTCACGAAACTTGCTATTGATTCCATCTTTCGCCAGTTAGCATCTTGGCATAGCACAAGCATATAAGATGATAACTCGCTCTGATTATAGGGGCCGTAGAACTTACCAAGTATGGGTGGTCGTCTGGAAAAGTATTTTTCCATTATAGAATCATCACCAGATATGTAATACATATCATCTTCCCATAAAGTTATGTTGTAATAATTCATTAAGTATTCAAAGTTAGCATACTCTTTAGTCTGTGCATGATCTATCATTTTTTTGCCCTTTATCTCTAACGGTATAGGATACATAAAAGTCATCTTTGAAGCAAGCGATATTATTGTACCTATAGTTATGGTGGATTTGAAAGAATTTGAACTGAATGATTTCCAATGAACATATACATCTGAATCTCCTTTAAAATGATCTACATCTCTTTTACTCCACTCAAGCCATAGCATATACGCTCTGGTATTATCTTGAGCTTTATCCCCCCAGTCATGTAAGGCCATACCTATTGTAAGCCAAAAGTCATAATGTACATATGCCTTACCGGAAAATGCCAACCATTGTTTCTCTAATCTAGGAGAAGGGGAAGAAGGAATTAAATTTAGAGCATCTTTAACTTTATTTACGTCCGGTATATTAGTTGAACCACTTGGCATTATTGGTACTAGTGGGGCAGCTTCAAACATAGGCATTAAGTTTTCTAAAGGACAATAGCAAATATCTTCTACAGTATTAAATACTTTTATTCCTGTTACAGTTATGAAGCATCTAGCTAGTGATATCTGTCCGAAAAAATGTTCACTATTAGAACCTTTATAGGCTATGTCAGTACCCTCTTTATCTGTCAGAAAAAATACATGCAGACCTAGTCCGCTAGGGGAAAATTCCACGTAAGTATCACGTATAATTTTAGCTAGAGGCGTGCCTTTTATCTGACTGAATAGGTAAGTATGCTGTTTCAACCATTGGGTGTATTCTTTGCTGTTCCATACGCTAGAATCGTGATACCCACTTTCCTCTTGCATTTGAGCGTATCGAATTTTATCCTCTTTCTTTACGTCCACGTCAATTACTGCTAAAGATGTATCAGGGGATAGTAATACTCCTATACCTTCATTGAGATTAGATGTACGGCCGAAAAAAGGTTTTATACTATTACTGTCAAAAGACAAGGCATTACTATAATCCCCTATCTTTATTAGGGGTCTTTTATTATCATGCCTTGTCCAATATGGGTGTTCCCATAAAGCCTTCATATCAGCCTCCCCAAAACTTTATTTTATGTTTATTAATTCTCTTAAACTATCTAATTCTTTAACAGCATTAACAAAAATGCGATTACGATTATACCTAGGAACTCCTTGTCTATTAAATATAAAATACATAGCAGATATTTCCTTCGTAGTCGCTTCATAGCCCAAATCGAATATTAACTTTACTGTTTCGTCCGCTCTGTACCATGAATAATAGTAAGGTTCAATAAATTTTTGATGCCCTTTATTCTTCATATCGATCTTTATCATCTATATTCTCCTGTAATATATCGTAATTTAGAGTATCTATTCTAGTTCTTACATAATCATAAGCGTCTATTAACCTCTGGTATTGGATATAGTTATGTTCAATATCAAAATCTTTAAAATAATCTTGTATATAAAATTCCATAGCTTTAGCTATATCACAATAATATTTTATTAAAGTTTTGTTGCTAATCATTTCTCCTCCTTTGTTATATTTGTTTAAAAGTTGTTCAAGCTCCATCATAAGGGGACGATACATAACTTCAATTAGCTTGTCCACCTTCATTCCCTGATTTATTCTTTACTATTTCTTCCCATATTTTTCTACGATTATCATAGGCAGCAAGATATAATTCGGCAAACTTTTTTACTCTAAGCATAGCTGAATACCCTACCCAGTCTATACGTTTTAAATGTGATTCTATAGCTTCCATAATTAAACCATGGCTGTCATGTTGTTCTTCTAAATCGTGTATTAAACAAGTATCATAACTTTCCATATATCACCTGTAATATAGTATGTCTGCTCTGCCACGAACTACTTCCCATGCTAATTTAATTCGCCTTAAAAGTAAAGGGATAAATCTAAATCCTCTTTCCCAACTCTCATATCTATTAGGCACATAAAAGTCTAAGGAACCGTCTTGGATATAAGTCAATCCCATTCCGATCTGCTTTACATTCTTATCACCGAAAGTCTTTCTAAATCCCAACTGAAATCCTGCAAATATAGCAGACAGGTAAAGTATACATGGTTCAGTTGACATGATATTTAATCCGTTCTTATACACTTTCATATTTATCATTCTCCTTCTTTAATTGTTTCTCAATAGCTTTCTTTAATCTTGGGGCGGGAAATATACATATTAATCTATTGGATATTTCATTTACTATTCTTCCTTTAACTCCTAAAACAGTTCTATAATCTTTTTTACCCCACTGTCCTTTTATATATAATACAACAAGAGCATCATCTCCATAATCCTTTATTTGCTCATCACATCTATTTAGTATATCTATTAGGTACATGGTTCCTCCTCATCGTCTTGGTCTAATAGAAAATACAACTCTCTTTGCTTATCATTTCTCCTAGATATTAAACGCTTATACTCATCTTCGTGATCTACTATTCTACTTTTAATATGGTCTAATTCTAACCTAGTTGCTTTTATTCTACTCTGTAATGTTGTTGGCATCTTCTTCCTCATATAATATAGTTTTTTCGTCACTAGATGACGTACATAAATACACTTTGTCCACAATAGGACTTTTACGCATTTTATAGCACAAATTAAATATGGCACAACCATAACGATGTATGTAAATATGGTCAATATGTATTTCTTCTTTTTCTAAAAAGCCATTTAAAAATTTTATTCTATCATACATTTCGCTACGAGTTGTATCCCCATGAATATGGAAATCTACCACAATAGGACGATTTCTTGTATCCTCAACGCCAACAAAACGAGTTATACCTAAAACTAGTCGTCCATCTTTTGCGTATTCTATTTTATTTGTATTAAGATATAAAGATATATCACCCATTTTTATTCCCCTCTTATGAATTAGCTATACAACTAGCAATAAAAACAATTATAGCACCAAGCCATGAGCCAATCAGCATACCTACTACAAAATCAGATAATACTATTTCCATTAATCCGCCTCTCTTTCGTCCTCATCATACCTTATCCATTCCTCTAAAGATTTCTTTCTCTCATCAGCATCATCGTAATCACTTAGCCATGCTTCGTTCGCATCATAAGTTTCGATAGATATGTCCATTAGAATTTCCTCTTTAATGAAAAATTATATTTAGGAAAGTAAATAACTACTCCCTCTGGATTCATATAGTCCTCTATAACTTTACTACCACGTAATTTTAGATCATCCATACACAATTCAAGCTGCGATACACTAAACTTTCCGGAATATAATTCCGCAGGATATACTATGTATGGTACTCCACAATACGTAAGGGCGTCAGCGTGGTAGGGATTAAAGGGCATAAAATATCTTGCTTTTAAGCCGTAGGTGCGCTGTATTCCCTTACCAAACCACTCACCATATATTCTAACTGGATATGTCGGTGGATTGTTTGGATAAAGTCGCCGGATTATTATATCTGAAACAGGATAAGTAATGTACTCCTTGCAAAACTTATAAAAACCATGGTTGTCCTCCTTTGATGATAGATACGTATTTCTACTGCCAAACCTAAGAGCATCTTTAGTAATCTCTATCATTCCATTGGTGCCGTCTATCTTTTCGTTTATAAAACAGCGAATGTTTTCTATCCTTTCTATACTGGGAAAACTTGGGTATTTTAATTCCTCTCTGGGTAGATTAATGATATCTTCGCAACTATATACTTTAAATTCCATGTGATTATTTTCCTTTCTGTGGTGTATCGTTTATACGTATAGTTATGGTCATATTTTTTAAAGTTTCTACCTGTTTATATAGCCCCTGCATAAAATTCTCTACTACTTCTCTTTCTTGATCTTCCGGACACGCTTCGTAAGTTGTTGCACAACTAAAACCATGGGGTGATTCCAAATGAGGAAAAGCACAAAGAGATATTTTTAATTTATCAGACATACCTACCTCCTTTTTACATTAATGTCAATAAAATAATTATGATTCCAATTACTAGAGAAAAGAATACACACCCTCCTGCGCTAGTCAGTGCATTACGAGTCTTAACTCCTTCTAAATCTGCAAGATAACATTCAGCACATCTGATCTCACTTAGAAAACCTTTAGGACACCTCTCGCCACATCTAAGTCGCATACTTATTGTAGTCATTCTGTATTTCCTTTCTTGTTATCACAATTACAAGTAATAGTTGAAGGCTGCAAAATCCATGTTGGTACATTCTTATAATCATACATCGGTGGTTGTCGTCTACGATATTCATCATCCCACCATGGCGATCGGTATGGTATATATGGTGCTGGAATTGGTGCTGGTGTTGCTGCTTCGATAAGTTTTTTTATTTCCTCCAAAGATTCTTGGACATTAAAAGCATAATTATGCAAACAGACTCTTGTTTCCTTATCTATTTCTCTATATGCAGTTATGTCGCTTGCTTTTACCATCATAATATCGCCAGTCATATCTGTTAATTTTATAAATGTCATATTTCTTTCTCCTTTAATAGTATAATTGTCATTTTATTTTCCCCTCTAGTATAGCGGATATAAAATCCTTAACAGCAAGATCACTTACAATTCTCTCGGACAAATTTAATATAAGTTTCTTTTCTTCATTAGATACCTTCTCCGTATCTAAAATATAGTCCATTACGGTATCATGGTTTTTAGCAGCTAGTAGTTCCATTGTATGCCCTAGAGCTATATCTCTATTTATTACACATGAATCATACACGCATTGCAAAGCGGATATTTTTATAACGATTAATTCTTGAGGTCTATTTAAAAACTCCTTTACTATTATTAACTCTCCCATACTGTGTCCTCTACTTTCACTATAAAGGAGGACTTCATTTTGTTATAACTTGGTACTTCATCCATCCAAATAACTTCTCGGTCATTAGTTAAACAATGTATGGTTTCATATTGTGGATTACTCTCTTGAAAATGTTGAAAATCATCATACTCAACATATTGATCGCATAATTTCTCTATATTATAGTTAGTTCTACCTTGATTTATTAAGTAACTATACAAGGCATCTAAACCATAGGGGGAGAAATAGCCATCGTAATCAGAGTTTCGGAAAGACTCTATAAAACTGTCAAGGTCTGTTAGTTTCATGGTTTACTCCTTTATTATCTATTACAGTTATACCTCTTTTACTTATCATGGCAAAAACATATTTATCATAAGGGTCATTCTTAGAGTGTCTATACAATATGACCGCTGGTTCCTCCTCTGTTTTATCCTCTTGTATAGTTAATACTAAATCTCGTGTCCGTAGGGTAATTATATCATTTACCATAGTTATATTCATGCCGTTACCTCCTTTACTTTTTGCATAATCTTTTCTAAGTCAATATAAGGATTATGTATATTATAAACATCATAGCTTTTACATACCCCACAAATAATGTCACAAGCAAAAATATTTCCGTCATCAAAAAACAAACTGTCGTCTTTGTTACCACAATTTGTGCAAACATATTCAGGTTCTATATTACACAATCCACAGGATTCTAATGCGTCCCATGCGTCCATACTTGGCATATAATTATACCTCCTTTATATCTACATCAATTATTTTGCCTTTAACATGAGTAAGATTAGATTTACTACAGGAATAAGCTCTAGTAAGATTAGTTACATACCCATAGCGATTAGTAATACAAATATCACCTACATCAAGATAAGCATTATCTGATTTTGTAATTTTGAAGTATTTCCAATTATAGATAGTAGGTACAGGCTGTCCTTCATTATCTATTCGCTTAATTTCTTCTTTGAGATTCATAATATCTATTTGTAACTTCTGCATGTTCAAAGTACAATTATCTATTATTTGCCTATAACGATCTACGCATTTTTCATGTTGCTTTGTTAAGGCAATATAATCTCTGTTTTCGCCACGCATTCTTGTAATGTAATAATCATAAGTTACTTGGTTAGTTTTTATAGCTTCTTCCATTTTACTGATTTGATCTTCATATTCTTTAATACTAAACATTGTTATTCTCCTTTATTTAATTGTTATCCATTTTACATCACTAGGTTCTTCAACATATTCCGCACCACGATTACAACATATTCTATATACATTACCTTCGATTGGTATTACTTCTAATGTACAATAATCACCATTGGCTTCTTCACCTAGTGTTTCTACTGCTTCTACCAATAGTGAATCATGTCGAGGCGTTTTATCTCCCCAATAATCACTTATTTGATCTTCGGATAGTCCTTTAGATTCTAAATAAGTAAGTATTAAACTATGATAAGAAAGATTTAATCCAAAACCATCTGGGTGGGTATTTATTACTACTTTATGTTGCATTTATTTATCCCCTTTATTTAGTAATTTCTTTAAATCTTGAATATCATCTTGTATAAGACATAATTTAGTATAGTTAGTTTCAACATGATAAGGTAGTTTATTAAATTTATTTTTAAGTTCTTCTATAAAGTTATACATCATTGAAATTACTATAATACACAAAGCTATTATTGTTATTAATATCCATGGGTCTGGCATTATTCCTCTCCTATTTATATTACTTTTGCTTTTATATAAACTCCGTATATTTGTTTATTTCTTACATCATAATAACTATATAATTCATCTTGATTGAAATTAAAATATAAATCATCACCGTAAGTATCACACATACGCATACATATATCACCTACATTAAAATCTTTGCTATCACTTTCTGTTACTTTAAAAAATTCATAACGATTTGCATCTATTATTTTCATTTTAATACCTCTTTATTACTATAGAATCATATTCGCATAAAATACAATCGGTACATTGGCTTATAGCATAATATAAAAAGTACAGGTCTATTACAGCGTCCCCATATTCATCTCTATCCGGCATAAAGACAGGTTCTCCTCTATTATCCATATAAGTAAACTGATCTTTATAATACTCATCTATATCAGGATAATCACTAAAAAGATTAAAAACGTCATCATACTCTATGAATTGGGATTCAACTGCTTCTGGACAAAAATATATATCTTGTGGATAATCATCATTTAATCTATCGGGATTATCTAAATACCAATATAATGCTTCTGCTCCTTTATCACTAAAACCTTTAAGTGTCATTTTTTCTTGAAATTCTGTTAATGATGTTTCTTGTACTAAAGCCATTGGGGTGCCTCCTAAATTAATTATTGATTTATTACTATTATACCGTCCGATAATACTGCTATTATGTTATAATCTAAATCACAAGCAGGAAAAAGCTCTATAACCTCGTTTATATTAATATCGTCAAGGTCATCGCCATAAATACTGATATATTCTTCTTCTAATTCAGGATGAGCGTTTAATAATTCTTCTAAAGTGTATTCACTATATTGGCATCTAAAAGCAATTGGATCCATTTCGATATCTGTGCCTAGATCATCTAAAAATTCAAATAACGCTTCTGCTCCCTCTCGTGAAAAACCGTCCTCGTGCATTGTACTAGCAAACTCATTTAATGTTACTGTTTTTACTATTGCCATGATGTTTTTTCCTTTTCTGTTAATTAAAAAATATATTTCCTGTTTCTGTAAAACAATAATCTTTAAATACACTAATTAAATGCTCATTACAAGTTAAATATTCATACTCATTTTTTATCATATCTAAGGAATAATCATAAAACAGATCAAATAATTGACTTACCATGATATACATAGATAAATCGCTAACCGCTTCATTATCAAGAAAACAAGATATATTTCTTTTATCTTTTGTACTATCTACTGTAAAAGACAATCGTCTACTATATTTTGCTTGAATTGATCTTTCTTGTTTATTCCACTGCCTTAGAAATCTACTTTTATAACTGTTATTATTTAAATCTGTCATTCTGTCTTTAGACTTATTATATTTATATGTACAATCCAGTGATAAATATCCTTTTCTCGTGCTTACAAGATCATGTCCTTGTGGGTAATTGCCTTTTAATTCTATACCAATTAAATTAGCAATGTTTTTAATTTCCTTATAGCAATCAGACCACCATTCCCAGTCAAGATCAATATCGTAATATCTACCTAATACATCTCTTTGCATGATTTCCGATAATTCTTCAAACTTATATAACTTTATTGTTCTGTTTTCCATGTTTTACCCTCTTTTTATTGGCATGATTAATGATATACTATGTGTATTTGGTACTTTTAATAATATAGGACGATATAATGTTTCATTAGTTTTGTCTTGATATACTTCTAAGTCCCAAGAATTAAATAATTCAAAAATATCCAATAGGAATAGAGCATTTACGGTATTATGTGATATTTCATAAAATACCGTTTTTTTAGTATATAAAGTTGGACGTTTTGTCAAGTTATTATCTTTCTTAAATTCTTCTATCGTTTCTAATACGTACTCTTTTGTAATTTTACCTAATGATATAGTATTATTTTTTAAACAATCGGAAATAATCCTTTCGCAATGTTCTTTTAAATGATGCTCGCATATAGTAGGTACTGAGATACAAAAATCTGTTTCTATACAAACCATAAAGTTCTCAGTAGTAAAAAATTGATACGCTTTATTATTTATATTGCCAAAAAATGGTTTATAAAAATTTTCATTCACAGCAACAACATCTTTACTGAATTTTTCCCATTTAGCAACATAATTATTAGCTGTTTTTATTCTCTGTTCTTTTTTTGTTGTCTTTTTCATTTTGCTTATTCCTTTGCTTGGTTGTTTAGTTGTTTATTAATTAATCTTGATTGTATTCATATCATAGCATTTATATGTTGTCAACAATTATTTTTAATTATTTTACATACATGATATATAGCTGTATTCATTATCAATTTTATCTATAATAAAGCCGAAAAATTGAAAAATTTCTATTTCTTCTTTATCTTTGCTTATAGTATAACCTTTATAGGCAATAATTTCTAAACAACTCTCTAATTGTCTGCCAAAAGTATCCGATGCTGTATTCTGATAATACAACCATTTTTTCAAGGTATTAATTTTGCCTTTTCTTCTTATCCTATCTTGTATTTTTGTTTTATCTAGTTTATGAAACTTTACCATTATTTGTTCTTTTAGTTTATCCATTAGTTTTTTACCTTGTAATTAAGTAATAATTAAGTAGTAATTAAGTTATCATTAATATATTTTTTAAAGTCTTTTATAGCTTGTTTTTTAGTATATCCTAAATAGGATTGTTTTAAATTATCATATTTAGCATGAATTAAGCCATTGGGGGCGTATGTGGTTAGCGTTATAAAGCCGTTTTTGTATGATATTACGTCTATTGTGTATGCTTCTTTTTTCATGGGAATTAATCCTTTATAAGAATGTTTATAATTACATCAGCTATGAATAATAACAAAATTGTTCCATTTACATATATTAATAATTCCAGTACAAGACTAGCAAAACTTTGAATGTTTTCCATTAGGTGATCCTTTATATTAATAATTAAAATTGATCTGTTTCCAATTATAAGATTTAGTACTTATTATTTTAGTATTATCATATTGCTTTTGACCTTTGCTTGATAGCTGTTTTATTTCTATTCTATGTGTTCCATCGTGATGTATAAGATTAATATGTAAAGACTTACCTTTTTTATATATCTGTATAAAATCATAATTAGCTATTTTGCTTATAAAGTCATTAAAATTATAACACACATAATTGATATCGTAATAGCCCCGCCAAGTTTGACCTGTTCCGGTTAGTAATAAAGGAAAACGCAATTGATGTTCTAATTCATATTTTGCTACATCCCAATACATTGCAATATCATCATTCATATAGTCAACAATTCTATTATTTAATTCATGCTTTGTGAGTTGATCTGTTTTTATATTGTTTTCTTCACAATAATCTATATAATTTTGTCTGTAATCTTCAAAATAACAATCATTATCATATATCATTATTTCTTTTGCTGTTTTCATAGCTTTTTATTCCTATAGTTTAGTTATGTTTTAATTAATATCGTTTTTACTAGGCTGTATTTGTTTTAATTCTATCCATTTTGATTTTTCATATTTGCATAAATAAGTTTTAAAATTTTTCCTTTTTAATCTCAAACCATTTGCTAAAGTGTCTAATATAGCATTGATTCTTGAAAGTGTTGTATTACTTGCGATACCTTTAGTTTTATTTTCGTGTATATCTACTAAAATATAAATTTTATCTTTTTCCTTATATAAATTAATTATAGAATTGCCATGTAAAAAAATCTCAATACTTCTATTACAAAACTCTAAAATTGTATTTGAACCATGTTGTTTTATGGTTGTAGTATAATCAGAAGGTTTATAGTTTTCGTAATAATTTTGGATATCAATTATTATCTGTTTTTCTATTTTTCTCATGGTTATTATTCCTTTTTCGCCCACTGGATTAATCCAGTGGGCGATATAGCTTAGTATAAATATTTTGTAATTTCTTTATTTAAACGGTCAATTAATGTGTTATATTCAATCATAGTTTTATAACAATATAAAATTCTATACTGCATTGATTGAGTATAGTAATCTCGATTATTGCTAAAAACTAAAGTAAATAGTATAAGCATATCGTCCAGTTTAGTGCTGATAAAATATTTTTTATCGTCCTCCGATATTAAATTAATTAAGTCGCTTGTTACATTTTCCAATAATGATGAGTAAAAAGTTTTATCATTGATTAAAGGTTTAATTTCATTTTTCATATTGTTTTTTCCTTTCATTTTTTAATTATTATTAATTGTTATTGTTTGTTTATCAATTGTGTTGTGTATACAATTATCATAGATTAATAACGCTGTCAAGCACTAAAAAAAGAAATTTTAAATAAAAATATTTTTTCGTCATTTTCTGATTATTAAGGAATATCATCAGGTTAAGAGAATGAAAGGGAATGAGCCATTTTGAAGCATTTTCTGATTGCTAAAGAATTTCAGTGAGTTAGAGTATAAAAAATATTTTCGAGTGTATTGACACAAAAAAGTATAAAGTAATATACACTATATATATATATATATTTTACTACTATATTTTTTTATATATAATATATTAATATATTTTTTATACTCTAACTTATTGATATTTATATTTAATCAGAAAATACCAAAACGCTTTGAAAATAATCCACCCACTTTCCAGCCCAATGGTTTAAAGAGAAAAAACTTTTAATCTTATTCACTTTTATGTTGACAGCAATTTATATTGTTTAATCTATTTCATATCGTTTAATTAGTTTTATACACATACACATATACACATAATTGGTTATTGTTATCGTGATTGTGCTTGCTGGTAGGACTAAATGAACTTATTTTGGCGGACGAAAATTTTTGACCCCCGAAAGCGGGTGGGGCGGTGGGCGTTGCGAGGCTTCGTATAAATTTTTTCAGTTTTTGTCAGTTATTTACATTTTTTGTAAATTAGTAGCGGTAGTGGTAGTGGTAGTAATTATACTAACCACTACCACTACCACTACCACTACCACTACCACTACCATTAACAAAATTGTACAAAAAGTTCATTTTTTTGTTGAAAAAAAAATACATTTATGAAACAGTTATACCATGACAGAAATAATTACGCCTCCTAAAGATTTGGATTTGCAAGTAAAAATGCTGTATGAGATGTACGGTTGGGATATACTGCGTATAGCAGAGCATCTATCTGTACCGGAAACAGTAGTGCAACTTTCTGTATCGTCACAGAAACTTTCGCCACAGACATGGGACATCGGCCTTAGTACGAGTCATTATTCCCCGGATATCTTGAATGGTGACACCAATGGCCCCCACGTGGATACGACCGTACAACCATACAACGACAATGCCAACAGTACCAACCAGCTAACTTCTGCTCCTCAATCGCCTCCTATTCCTCCAATGGCTTTGATTATGGAGGAGCAGAAGTTACAACTAAAAGCAACGGAGATTGGTAAGCAGCAACATTTAGCACCACTTCTAGCGAGCATAGAGCTATCCCTTATCACAAGGATACAAGAGCTTGCTATGCAAAGTCAAACTCCCGACACACTGGCTTCGTTGGTAACTTCATTCAAACGGCTCACTCAGGACAGTATAATAAATATTGTAGCGAAAGAGGAGAAATCACAAAGTGGCTCTCCTACAGCACAAACAGTCGTACAGGTGATGCAGTTCAATGACAAGTGATGCTGTAATAAAAATACCCCTTCCGCCACGCCACTTAGCTAAAGAGGTTGTTACGGAGTGGAATTATAAACGTAGACCAATACAAAAGGAGATTCATGCCCTACTGGATGAGTATCGCTTTTCAGTTTTGGTAGCTCATAGACGTATGGGTAAGACTGTTCTCGCAGTTAATCAGATGATACTGCGAGCGGTCAAAGATAGAGTGCAGGACGGAATTTATGCTTACGTGGCTCCGTTCCGCAATCAGGCTAAGAAGGTGGCTTGGAAGTATTTGAAACGCTTTACGCAGTGCTTACAGGGCAGGCACGTTAATGAGAGTGATCTCATAGTGACGCTACCCGGTGGCATACAGTTGATAATTATAGGGGCAGATAATCCTGATGCACTTCGAGGTCTTTATTTTGATGGCATAGTATTAGATGAGGTGGCCCAGATGCGCAGGGAGGTGTGGACAGAGATTATACGTCCTGCTCTGGCAGACCATAATGGTTGGGCTGTATTTATAGGCACTCCTAAAGGGCCTAATCTGTTCCATGAGTTGTACCTTCAAGCGCAAGATGATACGACTGGTGAGTGGACAGCAATGATGTATCGTGCGCCTGATACCAATGCTCTACCGGAAGATGAGTTAGAGAAGATCAGAGCAGAGATAGGTGATAATGCCTATAGGCAGGAGTTCTTATGCGACTTCACAGCGAGTTCTGAGGACAACCTTATCACCATTGATGAGGCTACAGAAGCGATTCAACGAGTTTATATGCCTAATGACTATCTGTCTATGCCATCAGTGTTTGGAGTAGATGTAGCTCGTTTTGGTAATGATCGTTCTGTAGTGATAGAGCGACAGGGTTTGGTGGCTAAATCTCCTATAGTGTTGGAGAAAGCAGATAATGTTACTGTAGCTGATCGCATACTGTCTTTATATCATCAGCACAAACCACAGTATATTTTTGTAGACGCAGGACAAGGGCAAGGTGTTATAGACATACTCCGTAGGCAACTTAATTGTGTAATAGAAGTTCCATTTGGTAGCACTGCTAATGATTCAGGAAAGTACGCAAATAGACGCTCGGAGATGTGGTTCCTAATGCGTGAATGGATTCGCCATGGCGGACAGATACCAAACATACCAGACCTAGTGACAGAGCTATCAGCACCAACATATAGTTTTAGTGTTAATGGTAAGATTCAGTTAGAGAAGAAGGATGACATTAAGAAGCGTATTGGTCGCTCTCCTGACTACGCTGACGCATTAGCTCTAACATTTGCTCAAGAGGTGTTACCAAGGTTTTCTGCTAGACAGATGTACGCTGATACAGATGACAATCCACTGTATGGTTTTTATGAAGCACCAAGGCAGTTATATGCAGATGGTACTGTACCATCGTTGTTCTAAACGTAGGAGGCTCTATGGGATATGCACGAATAAGTGATGATTATTATGTACGATGGCACTCGATAATAGACAATGACTTAGATGATGATAGCATTTTATTTACCCAAGAGCTATTAGCTGCTAGTGGTTTTCAAAGGTCTGTTTTTTATAGTTGGTATGTAATGCCAACATCGCATGAGTATTTAGCATGGGCCAAAGACCCAAATAAAATGTTTTTTATTCTTTATATGAATGATGGTGTTCCTCTAGGATTGTGTTGGTTAACTGATTTTACTAATACTAATAAGCAGTGCATGGCTCATTTCTCAACTTTAGGAACGGTAGAACGTATTCATAGTGTTAAGGCTGGTAGATCGTTATTAGCGTCATTATTTAAAAGAACAAAGCTGCTGCAAGTAGTGGGGATAACACCAGCGTGTTATCGTCACGCAGTGGCTTTCGCAAAGGATTTAGGGTTTAAACCTTTATATACATTGAAAGAAGCAGTATTTTGTAATGGAAAAGATAGAGATGCTTTGTTGAGCATTTGTGAGGCATACGAGGTATAGATTATGGGTGGTGGTGGCAAAAGTGGGGGTGGTAGTGTTGATCGTACTCAAGAGCTATATGCACAGCAACAGGCGGATTTATCTGCCGAACGTGCTAGATTAGAGGAAGAAGATAGAGTTGCGAGAGAGGATGAGCAGCGTAGACGTGATGAGCTACGTAGGCAGCAGCTTGGCTCTAGGGATATATTAAGTGAAGATGATAATGCAGTGGTAGCACAAAATGTCCTCGGTTAGATTACAACGGCAGCGACCCATGACGCATGAGGAACTAGTGGAACAGAAAGGGAAAGAGTTACGTGATTTAGTTATTATGGATAAATCAAGAACGATGACTGAAAATGTTCCTGCTGCTATAATTTACGAACCTAAATTGAGGTAACGAATATGGGAATGGAAGTATTAGTCGCATCTGCTATAATGGCAGCATCTACTTTAGCTTCATCAATGTTCGCTCCTTCTGCGCCCCCAATGGATATAACCAACTATGGTTTGCTTGAGCAGACTCAAAAGCAAGCAGCTATTGATTCCGAAGATGCTCTAGCTCGTACTGATGAAGCTAGACGTAGAGAAGCGTTAAGACAGAGCTTAGTTGACGAGGATAATATACTTACTTCTGATACAGGAGCATTATCTCTTGATGTAGAAGATAGGGTATTAGGAGCATAGTATGGGTGGGAGAGCGAGCGATTTTGTACAACAGTTAAATAGCCAGTTTGGCGTTATGGAAGCACAACGTGCGCCATATGATGCCGTATGGAGCAAGGTCGCTATGTATGAGAGTGAGCATATGAATATGTTCACTAGCCAACCAAATGCTCATAGCGATACTTTTTTAGCACTAAGGAGGGATCCGAAAGATGTTGATAATACCGCCCGACAAGCAATTAGTATTTTTTCTTCTGGTATGCTCTCTGGTGTTTCTCCACCATCTGACCAATGGTTTCGGCTAAAAGTTGCCGATGTTTCCGGTGGTGAAGATAAATATAAATGGCGACATATAGCATCTTATCTTGAGAAGTTAGAGCGTATTTTTATGGCGGATTTTACCGCTAAGAATTTTTATTCGCAACAGGTATCCTCTTATAAAAATATAGGCTTATATGGTATACAGTGTATGTATATTGGGTATAATTCTGATATAGGCACATATTATAAAGATATATCACCTGATGAGATTTATGTAGCTAATGATTATGCTGGTAGAGTTAATTGTGTATTTCGTAGAATACAGATAACTATGCAGCAAGCCATTGAATTGTTTGGAAGAAATAATTTATCTGTTACAAGGCAGAGGCAGATAGACACTCCGGGATTTGACCCTCAATCCACCATGGATATTATTCATGCGGTGTATAAGAAATCTCCCGGATTTGAAAATATTTTAAGTGGGAATCAATTGCCTTTTGCTAGTTTTTATTTTGAACCCGGAGAAGATCATTTAATATCTGAGGAAGGTTATCAGTCCATGCCTTACATAGTAACTAGGGCATATAGCGATAGTCGTACACCTTATTCTATAAGTCCGGGAACAGTGGCTCTTTCTGATGTTTTGATGGTAAATCAGTTAAAGTTACTTATGCTTCAAGCAGGGCAGTTAAGTATTGCTCCTCCTGTTCTTATGCCAGATAGAGGATTAGTTGGGCGATTGAATTATAAACCTTCTGCGGTTAATTTGTATCGCAAAGATGCTACAACTAGTGCTGATGACTTTAGACCTCTAAACATTACGGGGGATTTTCAGTTGTCAATGCAGTTATTGCAGATGGCTCAGTCTGATATAAAGAACGCTTTTTTTGTAGATTTATTTTTAATGATACATAATCGGGTGTCGAATGGACAAGGAACACCGACAGCGACAGAGATACAACAGTTAGCAACAGAGAAGTCTTTTCTACTCGCCCCGATATTAATAAATCAGCAGCAAGAGAATTTTAATAATACGTTTTCTCGTGTATATGAATTAATGTATGACCAACCAAATCGCTTACCTCCTTTACCTGATGATCTTAGAGGTACGGAACTAGAGATAAGGTATGAAGCTCCATTAGTTCGTGCGCAACAAGCAGTACAGACTCAGGGTATATTACAGTCTTTACAGGAGATGGCAGGAATAGCTCAAGTATATCCATCTGTAGTAGACGTGCTTGATCCTGATTTAGTTGTTCGTAGGGTGCTAGAGAATCGTGGTATGCCACAATCTTTCGTTAAAGAAGTGGAAGAAGTTTTAATGGAACGAAAACAAAGAGCAGAAGCACAGCAGCAAGAGAAAGAAGCAATGGCTGCACAAGCTCAACAGACGGCACTATTACAAGGTTATGAAGGGCTGTCTAAAGCTCCAGAAACAGGAAGTCCAGCAGGAACTATGTTGCAACAGATGACAGGAGGCGCAATATGAGTTTGTTAGAATGGTTTGATTCTTCTTTTAAAGGCAATGAAGAATTAGAGCAACGGAATAAAAGGCTTTGTATGCACGTAAAAAACGCACTTACAACAGCTAGTGGAAATGTATTACGCCAATGGCTTAGAGAGGCTTGTGCTATGAATGATGTTACATCAGAAATAGCTTTGTCTGATCCTTTGCTTATGGCGAGAATTAATGGTAAACGTGATGTTTATATAACTTTAGAACATTTGTTAGAAGGAGGCTTAGAATATGCCAGATCAGATAGTGCAACCCCCATCGCAGAATAACGTACCTACTCCCGGAGATAAGACTACTGCCTCCGGTCAAACTTCGGGTGGAGGAGTTTCCGATAATCCGCCAAGTAATGATGATAAAACATTACTTGGCGGTAGTGGAAACCAAGTGCCACCTAATGAGTTGTTAGGAGATAAGATTCCTGCTACGACTCCAGTGGAAGATAAAAAAGTTGAACCACCTCCAGTAGAGGGAGTTCAGCCATTACCAGCTAATGCGACAGAAGAACAAAAGAAACAGTTTAAAGATAAGATGCGAGCATTAATGGGTGTCCCAGAAAATGCAGAAGCATATGGTGACTTTGGTTTTGGCGAAGCAGTAAAGATAGATACACAGTCGGAAGTATATAAAGGATATACAGGAAAGTTCCATGAGCTAGGATTTACTAAAGAACAGGCAAAAGGACTTCTTGAATATCATAAAACAATGTTAGAAACAGAAGGTAAAAATGCACAAAGGCAAGCAGACGAAAAGAATTTGTTGTACCGGAAAGAAGCGAAAGAAAAATTAGTTCGTGAATGTGGGAGTATAGAAAAGTTTACAGAACTACAATCTTTTGCTGAAAAAGGTTTTAAAGCTGCTGCGAAAGGAGCAGAACTTACGGAGGCGGATTACAATCGTATGTTGGCTATTATGGGTGATGATACGAGATTCATAAAGATTTTCGGTCATATCGGTAAAAATTTTAGAGAAGATGTCCTTGTAACTGGTTCGGCACCTGGAGCAAAAGAGGACTCATGGGGAGATACTTTTAATAAGTTATTTCCTAATTCGTCAATGTAAGGAGAATAAATTATGGCTACACCGTTTCATGGAAATACTTTAAATCAACTTTCAATAGGTAAGGCAGCTAAGTTTGTTGAGCAGATTGATAATATTACGGAGAACGCTCCTATTATCAAAATTATGCCTTTTACTCAGTCTACAGATCAGTTATGGGACGTTAGTAGTGAGATTCGTCTTATTTCTAGCGTGAATCAGGTAGACCTTAATGCGCCATTGCCTGAAATTCAGATGGCTGATGCTTTGAAACAAACGCAGCTTAACATCTTTGGAGCGATGTCATTTGTTCCGGAAGATACTGCAACACTAGAAGGAGGAGCGTCTAATTATTTTGCTCGTAATCGTCCTACTTTTGAGAAGCAGACAGGCATGGATATGGAGCAAAGTTACATTTATAATGCTTTTCTACCTTTTGCCTTGAACTCCCATTTTAACCATGAGGAGTCTGTGTACGATGCTGGTGGTAGTAACGATCAGAATTTTAGTATTATATGTTGTCGTTTTGATAGTACAAATTTATCCGGATTGTATTCGCCTTTGGCTTTTAAACGAACTACTTTCTTAGACATAGCTGCTATTAATGGCGGTAATATGTATGTTAACCCTGATGTTAATAGTAAGTTTTATAACGTCCTTGGTTATGGTATGCGTATGAAAACTTATGTTGGCGTGCGTATGCTTTCTCCGAGAAATATAGCTGCTATAGTAAATATTGATTTAAACGAACCGACTCCTTTTACTGTTAAAACAGTAAATGAGATGTTGCTATCTGCTCGTGTAGGTGAGTCTGGAAGTTCATTTATTATGTGCCATCCTCGTGTAAAATTGTATTTAGATGAGATAGGTAAAACTGAACGTCTTATGACTAACTTTGTTGACCAGAAAGCTAATTTTGAGATCACAAGTTGGAATGGCGTACCTATAGTTACTTCTTACAATTTTGTTGATGGGGCCGAAGCTAATATAGCTCTATAATTTTGGAGGCGTAATATTATGTGGAACGCACAAGTAAGACCTCATGGAGAATATTTTACCAAAAATAAAGTTTTAGATGATAATGTTAGTCCCGGCGTGGAAGGATATGATGCAAATATAAGAATAGACGCTTCTCAAGGCGGTACAGCTATACGCATGGTTGTATCGCAAGATCAATTACCTATTACCGTTCCAATCGGAACACAAGTTATTTTAGAAATAACTTGTTCGAGTGATGCCGAAGGTAATAATGAGGGAGAAATATTTGCCAGAGTATACCGTAATTCGAACGATGAAGAAACATTTACTTCTAACATGGCTTTAATAGATTATATACTCCCAGAGTCTATGATTTTGAAATATCCTTATATTAAGGTTCGTAGTGGGATGGGAGATGATTCTGTTTCCTTTAATGTAGATATATTTCCTCATTATATTAGTCAGCCTAGGAGATAGTTATGTGGAAAAATAATATAAGACCTCATGGAGAGTTTTTTGCTATAAATCAGAAAGTAGAAAATGGACTTACTACGGCTAATGTTATTGAAGCAAATAGTGATACACCTCTACGTTTAGATGCTTCTCAAGGTGCAACAGCGGTTCGGTTAGTCATAGCTAAAGATACTATAGCTTCTGTACCATCTGGAACGGCTATAGGACTAGTTTTGTTTTTTTCTTCTGATATTACTAGGGCCGAAGAATGTTTTGTTACTTTAAGAGCTATGTACGAGTATACTGATGTTGATGATTTAACACTACCAGATGGATATGTTGTTTGTGAGATTGTTCTTCCAGAAAGTATAGTGTTTCAGTATCCATATGTAGCTGCTTATATAGATGCTGCTAATATAAGTAGTGATATATATGTTGATATATTTCCTCATTATATTAGTCAACCTCGGAGATAATTATGTGGAACGCCCAAGTTCGACCTTACGCTGAGAGCTTTGGTTTAGATCAAGAATTTAATAGTCTTGGTATAGTTAATACGATGAATTTTTTACGCCTAGATGCTTCTCAAGGCGGAACAGCTATTCGTATAGCAGTATCAAAAAATTCTGTACTTACGTATGAACTCAACTCTGGTATGGAAGCAGTGTTTACTTTTTCTGATAAACTCCCTATAGATTCTGATTTTAGAGATAGTCCTAGAGAGGCTTCATGCTATTTTTATAATACAACAGAAGAAAACTTAATTCTTAATGGGGGATATGTAATAATAGATTATATAATTCCAGAGATTATAGCTATAGATTATCCTTGGGCTAAAGTGCGAGTTTATACTTCTAGCCGTACAGGGGATTTTATACCCTCTGGGAAAATAGATATATTTCCTCATTATATTAGTCATCCTCATGGCGGAAGAAGGGGGAGATAATTATGTGGAACGCTCAAGTACGACCTTATAAAGAATGGTTTGTTAGGGGCCATAATTTACGAGATGACGGTGAGAATGAATATGATATAGAAAATCTTTATACAGATGATAATATTGTTTTTGGTGGTTATGGCCCTATACGGTTAGACCAATCTCAGGGTGGTACAGCAATAAGGGTTGTTTCCTCTACAGATAAATTACAATATGCAAATGAAACTAATAGAGAACATTCTATATATTTAAGTGTTTTTGCATCGACTTTAAAACCAGTTGATAATGGTGATGTTTATTATACTCTTATCGGAGAGGCAGCTTGGAATATTAATATGTCATTTAAAAATGGTGTTCCTTCGAATGGTATTATTCCTCCGGGAACTTTTTTATGTGACTATGTGTTACCAGCTTTAACATTTGATTTTCCGTATATTGCCGTATCTGTAAATTATAATGAAACGCCACTAATAGATTATATAGATATTTTTCCTTATTATCTAAGTGCGCCAAGGAAGTAATTATGTGGAATAAAAGTATAAAACCTCATGGCGAATATTTTTCTAAAAATCAACGATTAATATTTGGTGTATATGAGGGCAATCAACGCCGTAATATACCTATGCGTCTAGATAATTCTCAAGGAGGAACGTCTATTCGTATGGTAGCATCAAAAGATAGTCTTGTTACTATAGGAGAAGATAATGCGGTACTTTTAAAAGTTTATGGTACTACCGAATATATACAAGGCGAATGGTCCTCATGGACTGACGAAGAAGGGCTACAACATGGTACGTATGAAGATTTATCTGAATATTATTATTTAGGTATGTCACGTAGGGAAGGGTTTCCTCCCAGCGGTTCTAATATGGAGCGATTTCCAGAAGGAGCTTTAATTGTAGAATTTGTACTTCCCCCTACTACTTTTGATTATCCATATATAAAAATAGAATCGGGGGGAGATATGAACGAAGTTATCGCAGGTTATTATGATATTATACCCCATTATATTAGTCATCCAAGGAGGTAATTCCGATGGCAGAAAAGAAATTTATAGTTAAGAAAAGATTTGTTATAGTAAGTGCATCTGGGTCAATGAGTTTTACAGAAGGACAAGGAGTTTCTGAGGATATTGCAAAACGATTTCCACAGTATATTGTAGGTAGAAAAACAGATAAACCAAAGAAACATGACCCTAGTTTACCCCAGAAACTAAAGAAATCGGTGGCAAATAAAATGCCAGAGGAAACTTTACTCGCATGGATCGAGCAGTATTATCCTGCCTCAGTACCTAAAGAACTTATGGAAAAAGCAGATTTAATTACGCTCGTTATGGACTTGCAGGAGAAATAATTATGGACGTAGGACGCACAGAAATAGTTAATGCAGCGATGTTATATGCTAATCAAGATGTAATACTTGACCCGAAAGGAGAGAGCATAAACGCTAAACTGTGCGATATGTTCTATGATAGTACGTTACAGGAAGCTCTTAGCTGCCATCCTTGGTCATTTGCTTTGGAGGCAGCTAAACTTCCAAAATTAGCCGAACCACCTAGAGATTTTAGGTTTAGTAATTCTTATCAATTACCTCATAATTTTGGACGTATGCACTCAGTAAGTTCTTCTCTAGTTATAAATACGTGGAAAGAAAATGTTATAGCTCAAGAGCTATTTGTCGAGTTAGGTGATAGAGCTAATAGTATTCCTACTCCTGAATATATAATTCAGGATAAAAAATTATATACTAATTTCGATGATATAAGAATAGTTTATGTACGAACAGACCTTATACCTTCCGAAATGACTCCTGCTTTTAGAAATTTTTTCGCTATGCTATTAGCCTCTAAGTTATATGTTAAAATGAACGGTGGCTCTGATGGCTTTGCTGATCTGCAAAAACGATTAGCTGCGACTAAACTAGAGGCTAGAAATATAGATGGTGAACAAGCAGATACTACGGAACCTAATAGGCCTAATCTGCTTGTCGCTGCAAGGCTTTACTAATGAAAATATATCCAGATGTTACTAGTTTTATAGGTGGTCTATTATCTCCTACATTAGAAGGGCGAGTGGATTATGCTAAATATGGTGTAGGTTGTAGGGTATTAGATAATTTTATAGTTACCCCGACTGGTGGAGTATACAAAAGGCCCGGATTTCATTTTGTAGCTAAAGCTAAAACTAAAGATGTAAGACTTATCCCCTTTGATTTTAATGGGACAGAAAGTCAAAGTTATGTATTAGAAGCTGGCTCCAGTGGTTATATTCGTTTCTTTACTAATCGTGGACAAGTAGTATCCGGAAATAATCCAGTGGAGCTTAATGCTCCTTCTTTATCTGGAAAAGATTTAAAAGACATAAGCTATGTCCAGTCAGCCGATGTAATTTATTTAGCTCATGGAAGTATGCAACCAGCTAGAATAGAAAGACATAGTGCTACATCATGGGCTTTTCAGCCTTTAACTTTTTTAGATGATGGCACTACGCAGTATCCGGAAGATGGTCTACCTTTTGGGCCAAATAACTATCCGAGGCGAGTACGAATTTATGAAGATAGATTAATATATGCTTCTACTCCACAGCAACCTTTAAATATTTGGATGAGTAGATTAGCTAACTATCTGGATTTTAGATTAAATACAAATAGCCAAAGTAGTGCTTCTACTATGGAACCTTTACCAGAAGATTCAATTTGGCTTCGAGTTCAAGGTTCTAGAACTAATCCTATCATGTGGCTACTTGATATGGAGCAATTAGTTGTAGGTACAAACGGAAGTGAAGTACGTGTTCAAGGTAGAGATATTGATGCTCCCTTAACTCCAGCTACAGCAGGACATAGGCGACAAAGCACATATGGCAGTAATAATGTTCAAGCTATAATGCATGGTAGTTCCGCTGCTTTTGTATCACAATCTGGTCGTGATGTCTTTACTTTAGATTATCAAGATTTTATGTATCGTTTTAAAGCTGCTCCTTTGAATTTGTTATGCCGAGAGATAACTAAGGTCGGAGTAGTAGAGCTTCATACTATGCGTGAACCTGAACCAATAATATGGTGCTTACTTGCTGATGGTACATTAGCAGGGTGTACGTATATAAAAGATCAGCAGATATTTGCTTGGCATAGGCATAAGACAGATGGTTTCATTCGCTCCTGTGCGGTTATACCTTCTGAAACTGGGGATAGATTGTGGGTAGCTGTTGATAGAGGTAACGAAACTTTTATAGAATATCTGGAAGAACCATTTAACTATCTAGCCGATCATGCCATTGACACAGTATTTATGGACTCTATGCTGTCTGGCGTAGCTACAGTAGACGGAAGTATAGGCGGTTTAGCTCATTTAGCTGGTAGGACTGTTCAAGCTGTATCCAATGGTTCTTATTTGGGAGATTTAAAAGTTACTGCTCAAGGACAAATTGAACATGAATTAATACGTACTGGTCATAAAGTTGTAGCAGGACTAGGATATACGGCAGAATTACAACCTATGCGACCTAATTATGATGTCCCATCGAGATCAAGAAATAAGATGGGACAATCTGTACATTTCCAAAAGCGTATAATTGATGTGGTGTTAAGGGTATTAGGTTCAATTAAAGGTGAAGTTCGAGCGGAATATCTGCAACCAATGGCTGGAATAAGTTCGGGTGAATTTGGTATGTGGCAAGAGATAGTAGCTTTTTCAAGAGGTGCTATAGGTAGCGTTCCTCCTCCTTGTAAGACGGAAACAGTAACCATACCAATATCCGGTAACAGTTCTTATGACGCTTTAATCAGAGTAAGACAAACATATCCTTTTCCTTTATTTATAACTGCACTAGCTTATGGTATAGACCAACCGACAGGTGAATAGTATATGGGTGATTTTACATCGTTTTTTGTAAATCCTAGTGTTGATACTTTTGGAGGAATGTTAGCTTCCAAAGGTTTTACATACGGGCTAACCGGATTAGCTTCCGGTTATAGTACAGGTTCTAAAATAGCAGAAGCACGATATAACGCTGCTGCTGCACGACAACAAGCCGATGCTATAGTAAGTCAAAGTAATCTTTCTGCGTATCTGTTTAGGCAACAATTTGCTTATGAATATCGTAAAATGCAGAACGATCAATCACAGCAAATGTCTATGAATCGTGTACTTCAAATGAAGCATGGTATAACCGGACGATCTGCCGATGTAACTATGATGTCTTATGCAGCTAAAGGGCAAGAAAATCTTAATATGCTTTATTATAATGCAGCTATGGAAACAGGAAAAAATTCTATAGCTGCATCAGTAGCAAGAAATCAAATGTTAGCCAAGGCACAACAGTATGAAATTCAAGCTACTAGAGAAGGTATAGCTGGAGTGTTAGGCTTTGGTTCTAGCTTACTTGGGGAAGAAAGAAGATTGAATAAACCCACGACTGATATAACTGGAGGGCTTACGAATATGTCAGCCGTTTTTGCAGCGAATAGAAATAACTCCACTGGACTGGGTTATGAATCATTTGGTTTATAGGGGGCAATAAGAAATGACTATAAAAATGGGGCATGAGCTTTTTGGGCCTGATTCTGTAGCACCGATTGATGGTAATGTAGCAGCAGGAGTAGGTAGACTAAACGATTCTATACCAACATGGGGCATGGCTAATCCTATTGCCATAGCTTTATCTGGACTTCGGGACGAAGTAGTCAGATATGCAGAAACCTATGACGAAACAAAAGCTAAAGAGTTTGAAACTAGAGAGTTTCAAGAGTTTAATAAAAGATGGTATGATCCTGATACTGGTATTCTTGCTGCTCGTAAAGGCGGAGATGCGCAAGGCATATATGATGATTTTGTTGCTGATGCTAGAGAAATAGAAAAAAGAGCACATAATACATTAACTACTAATCAGTTAAACATGGTTTCTAATTCCATGGCTAACACTTTTATGGATTATGGTCGTACTATAGGAGCGTATGAAACTGAGAATTTAATGAGTTATCAAAAAGAAATGATAGCCAATACTAAATTTTCTTTGTCTAACATGGTAATAGAAAATCCAGAAGATGGTAATGCTCTAGCTCGTTTAGTTACAGGTATAAAAGAAGCAAACGAACGATTAGGAAAAATGACTGGGATTAGCGAAGAAGGTATTAAAAATATGACTGCTTTAGAAATAAGTGACGCCCTTGGCAAAGGAATAGCTGCTTTATCTATAGTAGATGCGCAAAAAGCATATGGCATATTAAGAACATATAATAGTTTATTTCCCCCAATGGTTATACCAGCTTTGCATGATGCTATACAGACAAAATATAATACCCAAGTATCTGAGGAATTTAGATATATATTAGAAACTCAAGGAGCAGAAAAAGCATATTCTTTTCTTAACGAGGTTTCCGGATTTACAAAAATATTAGATAATGTATCTAGTTCTATTCATAGCTCTGACCCTTTGATTCATGTAGGCTCCGTTGAATCCGGTAATATTCCTTCTAGGGTAGGTTTTCATTCTAAGGTAGGACAGACATATGGAACATTTCAAATAACGCCAAAAACGGCCCCAATGTTTATTAATTGGCTTTATACTAATGGTCATATAGAAGCATCAGAAAGATTGCTTAAAGCTGATATGCCTTTAGAAAAACAAGTTAATGTTTTAGCGGAAGCAGAATGGCAAGCGTTAATAAAAGAAAAGAAAATAACTCCAGATATGGAGCGTGCTTTTATAATGGATACTCATGTTCAGCCATTAATTAATAGATTAAATGCTGACCTAAGAGGACGTGTAAATACCTTGCCATACTATAGACAAATGGCTGCCACTATAGCAGTTCATTCAGGTTCTCCCCATGGCTCAAAAATACTTAACGAAGCGTGGGAAGAAAGTGGTGGTAATGATTTAAAATTTTCTATGATCGTAGAACAAAAGCGTTTAGCTGCGGTAGGGGCAGATGCCGAAGAAGGGGAAAAAGACAGAATTAGAAAAGAAAGTTCTTCATTTATAGAACAAGTAAATTTAGGAAAAGGTATACCTACTGGTTTAATAGAAGCTGGAAATATTAATCTTGCGAATAGACAAAAAGTGTCTAATGGCGATGGGTACTCTACAGTCTTATCCGGAACTTATGAATTTGATGGAAAGTTTGTTTTACTACCCGGCGTAATAAATGGAGTAATTTATGATGATAAAACTGAGTTTGGTAAGGATAAAATAGTACAGAATTACAAACAAACAAGGGAACATTTAGGAGTTTTTAATAACCAAGAAAACGCTGATAATTATGCTAATACTTTACATGAACAACAGGCCGTATTGTATGGTAATAGCGTAACTGATTATTCTTTAAAACCTTCTATGAGTACCTATTCTCGATTATCTAATTTATTAAATGGCTACGATAACAAACGACAAACGGCTATAAATCAGGCATGGGCTGGTAGAAAAGATGCTATGTGGGCTTATTTATTTTCTGGAAATGATACTCTTTTAAACGATATAGAAAAAGTTTTTACTATCAATAATGCTTCGGAAGAACAAAAAAGAAATCTTGAGGTATTTAGAACCTATAATGAGAATTTTAAAGAGGTAATTAATACACCAGAATATAAGTTAGCTTCGGAAGTTCAAAAACGTGCTATAGCATTTAATTTTATAAATAATTCACAAACCAGTACCAATATTCCTGATGCTCAAGAATGGGCTAAAGAGCTTTTTGATCTCATAGGAGAGGACGAAAAAAAGATTAGTAAAGACCCAGTGGCTTATTATAATTCTGTGGTTCCGGCTCCTTCTCTTACGGAAGAAGAAATAAATACTTTATCTGAATCAAAGCAAATAGAACTAATTAGACAGCGAAATAGAGAACATAGGCAAGGAGCTTTAGATTTTCAGAGTACAAGAGGTTCAGCTTTAACACCTTTTTCGTTAGAAGAAACGGATAGCATAACTAATAGTAATATTTCTGTAGGCGAAAGAATTAATAATATAAAAGCCTTATATGATTTAGTTCCGGATTATGCTACTACAGGATTTTTTCAAGCTGGTTTGTCTGGGGCGGTAGTAGAAATGGCTAGTTTATCCCATAACTATGGGGGACTGGATAGCCACGCTACCACGCTTATGGCTTATGCTTTAAGTGAACCTCGTTTATCCACTGTAGCGACTGTAGGAAAAGACGATAATTTTATAATAAAAAGTAACGCTTTATCTGATGTCGAAGATAATGATTATTATAAATGGCTAAGAGATAAAACATCGATATTGCCCTTAGAAGTTAACGCCTTAAATAACTTACAATCCGTACAAGAGTTATTTGCCAGTGCGGATTTTTCTAGCATTACAAAAATGGCAAGAGATAATATAACTAACTTTTTTAATTACGATACCGCAGATGGTAATTCCGATACCGAAGCGTATGTTGTAGCTAAAATACCAAAAAACGAAACTTATGATATTGATGATCTTAGTGCCGGAGTAAAATTATGGGAAAATGAAAACCTTAGAAATGAATTACCTGAAATGCCTGATTTAAATTATCAAGGTCTGTTACAGACTAAAATATGGGTTCAAACGGCTAATGGCGAATTAACTCTTACTAGCAAAGGAAGAATATTAACTAATAGAGAAAATCAGCCTATCAGTATACCCATGGCTAATAATCATATTAGGATACCATCAATAGGAAGAACCATAAGTAACGTATTAGGAGCTATAGGTGATGCTGTAGATGATTTTATGTATCTCCCCAATCCAAGATCAATAAGAGGTTCAAATCCATGAGTGGTTCTTCAAAATCTTTAGCTTTGTCTAATCCGACAGTAACATATTCTGATATGAATAACTGGTCGGGAGATTATGACCCCGGAAGATGGGAGTATTTAAAAGCACAATTCAGGGCTGCTTCTGAGTGGTCTATTCCTTACTTGGCCTTAAATTCAGCTTTGATACAGCAATCAGAATCAGATGCCGAACAGCTAGGAATAAATAAAATATATAAAAACGAGGAAGAATGGAAAGAATCTCCTTATTATAGAGAAGGTATACGTTTTAATCCTAATGGAATGACCCAAGTTAGAGCGGAAGCATATGCTGCTAATTATGATGCTAGGCGACAAAGAGAAGAAATAATAAGCTCGCATCTTAATAATACTAATTCAAAGTTTTTTGATACTGTTTTAGGCTTTGGCGCCGGGTTAATAGCTAATGCACCAGACCCCTTAAATCTTATACCTTTATCTGTGGGGTTAAAGGGAGCAAAATTAGGTTCAGCCACCTTCGGGCAAATAGCGAAAAGCGCAGCTATAAGAGGAGCAGGAGTAGGAGCAGGAGTCGGCTTGACTTCTTCTACGATAGCTGCTATATCTCTTAATTCTCAGGGAGAAGAAATCGGGTACCAAGACATAATGCTTAATACCATTTTTGGTGCTG